>ERZ1027171.17-NODE-17-length-70779-cov-7.153003_pt1 | contig 70779 bp, 64 predicted proteins | sample MGYA00519274_ERZ1027171 | MGnify/ENA primary metagenome ERZ1027171 (study PRJEB26926, sample SAMN06164681) | human gut metagenome | biome: ENVO:00009003; feature: ENVO:2100002; material: ENVO:00002003 | host: Homo sapiens | place: USA | collected 2012 ... | reverse complement strand
TCGTCGGCAGCGTCAGATGTGTATAAGAGACAGCTTCCATGGTGCCGCGGCGGTGAGTGATGACAATAAACTGCGTGTTGCCCGTCATACGGCGGAGATACTGCGCATAGCGCGAAACGTTGACATCGTCAAGCGCCGCTTCGACCTCATCAAAAATGCAGAACGGCGCGGGAGTGATTTTGAGAATGGCAAACAACAGGGAAATTGCCGCCAGTCCCTTTTCGCCGCCCGAAAGCGGTTCAATGCTCTTGAGGTTTTTGCCGGGCGGCTGTACCTTGATTTCGATATCGCTTTCGAGAATATTGCGTTCATCGGAGAGCAAAAGCTCCGCTCGGCCGCCGCCGAACAATTCGGAGAATGTTTCGCCGAATGCGTTGTTGATTTGGCGGAATTTTTCGCGGAACTGCTCCGCCATTTTATCGGTTAATTCGTGAATCAATTTGTTCAATTCGTCACGCGAACGCTCGACGTCGGAAATCTGTTCGGACATAAACTCATAGCGTTCGGAGACTTCTTTGTATTCCTCGATTGCGGAGACGTTGACCGAACCGAGCGCGCGGATTTGCCCTTTCAGCTCGTTTAAGCGCTTGCCAGCGAGTGCGTAGTCCTCAATGATGATTTCAAGCGCGGCGGCCTCGCGGCGGGTCAACTGATATTCCTCATACAGCTTTGCGGTGAGGTCGTCATACTCCTTGCGCATGGCGATTTTGCGTTCTTCCAAGCGCGCCAATTCGCCGCTTAAATTCTCACGTTCCACGGATTTGGCACGCTCTAAGGTGCGCAAATCATTCTGTTCTTTTACAATCGCGTCCCTTGCGGCAATCAGTTCATCGATTTTCTGCCGTGCATCGCCTGTGTTTTCACGAAGCTGTGCGGCGTTTGCCCGCAGGTTTTCGATATTTAAAAGCAGCTGTGCATTCTTCTGCTCGTAATCGGCAATTTCGCTGTCGAGTGCGCCCTGCTTGTCGGTATGGCTCAGCTTTCGGTTTTCCAAATGCTGTACTTCGTCTGTTGACGCCTGCGCGTCCTTTTCGAGCGCCATAATTTGCAGTTTCAAATCCGCCGCCTTTTGCGAAAGTGCTTCCCGTTCGGCGGCAAGCGCGGCACGGTCACCCGTCAGCTTTTCAAGCAGTTCTTCTTTTGCCTGCAAGTCTTTTGAAAGCGATTCGAGGGAAGCTCGCGCATCGGCGGCATTTTTTAGAATCGTTTCGGCACGGCATGACAGGGTTTCTTTCTCCTCTGCCAATTCACGCACGGTACCCGACACAGACAACAGCTGTTCTTTCGCCAGCTTCAGCTCGCCCTCACAGCGGATTTTTTCTTCATTGACGCGCAAAAGGTCGCCCTGCGCGCCCTCTAAGTCGGCGCGTGCGGCGGCTAAATCCTCGGTAAACAGCTTGTGGTCGGACTCCATTCCCCGCAGTTCGGTTTCCGCCGCCTGCAAAGCGGTTTTCAGTTTTTCAATCTCGTTGCCGCGGCTTAAAATACCCGCATTCTGTGTGCGCGAACCACCTGTCATCGAGCCGCCCGCGTTCATAATCTGCCCGTCCAAGGTCACAATACGGAAACGGTGGTTATACCGTTTTGCAATCGCGATTGCCGCGTCCATATCCTCCGCGACAACGGTGCGCCCCAGCTGTGCGCGGATAATTTCCGTATACTGCCTGTCACAGGACACCAAATCCGAGGCAATGCTCACAAAGCCGTATTGGTCGTCGAGTCCGTTTTCGTTGAGCGCACGAGCACGGATTGCCGAAATCGGCAAAAAGGTAGCGCGCCCCGCACGGGACTCTTTTAAGAATTGAATGCCGCGTTTGGCGTCGTTTTCGTTGTCAGTCACGATATTCTGAATCGCCGCGCCGAGCGCGGTTTCAATCGCAACGGAATATTTCGGTTTTACGGAGATAAGCTGAGAAAGCGGACCGTGAATGCCGCGCAGTGCGCCGCGTCCCGCTTCGCGCATCACGGCTTTGACTGCGCCCTGGTAGCCCTCCATATTCTTTTCGAGGTCGGAAAGCAGGCGGATTCTGTCCTGCATCTTATGCACCTCGCGCGCCTTTTCTTCCATATTCGCCTTGATGGTTTCCGCTTTTTTGGCGCGGCTTTCAAAGCGCATGGAATAGCCGTCCATGGCATTTTGCACACTTTTTATGGTTTCCAGACAGTCGTTGAGCGCGGACTGCGCTTTTTCTTCGTTTGCCTTATATTGCGTATATGTATCCTGCCGTCCGCCCAACTGCGCGTCAATCGCCGCGATGCGGGCGCGGATTTCCTCTACGGAAGAATTGGCAGTCTCGGCGGTCACGCGGTTATCCGCTATGGTGACGGACAACGCCGACACTTCGCCCGAGAGCGCCGCCGCTTCCTCGGAATACCGCGCGGCGTCGGAAAGTGTGCTTTCCTGCTGTGTGGAAAGTGCCGCAAGCTCTGCTTGCAGAGCTTCGCACTGCGCCGTGCTTGCCGCCGCATTCTGCTTTGCCTCGGCAATGCGCTCGTCAAGGTGCTGTTCCGTTTCATTTTCGGAAAGCTTGTCCTTTTTAAGGCGTTCTATCGCTTCTTCGTTATGCTGAACGGAGTTTTCCTCTACGCGGATTTGTGCGTCCAGCGCCGCCGCCTGTTCCTCATGCTTTGCGGAAACGTTGCGGACTTCTTCGATTTGCACGTTGATAGCTTGCGTATCCTCGGCGGCTTTATCGATTTTTTCACCGATGATTTCCAATTCCTGCGCCGCCGCCTTGTGTCCCGCTTCGGCAGTGGCGATTTTATGCTCCTGCTCGCGCAGGCGGTCGTTGGTGCGGTCAATCGTATAGAGCCACGTGCCGATTTCGAGCTGTTTTTTTTCCTCGGCAAGCACCAAGAACTTTTGGGCTTTTTCGCTCTGCGTCTTTAAAGGACCGACGCGCCCTTCCAATTCGGTTAAAATATCCCTAAGGCGCAAAAGGTTTTCTTCCGCCGCCGCAAGACGCTTGTTCGCATCGTTTCGGCGGTAACGGAAGTGAGAAATTCCCGACGCTTCCTCTAACATTTCACGGCGTTCGCCCGCTTTGGACGAAACCATTTCGGCGATTTTGCCTTGCCCGACAATGGAATATCCGTCACGCCCAAGCCCCGTATCCATAAACAGCTCGTTGATATCGCGCAGGCGGGAATTTTCGCCGTTGATAAGATATTCGCTTTCGCCCGAACGGTAATAGCGGCGGGTAATCGCCACCTCGTCCGTATCTTTCCCGAGCGAACGGTCTTTGTTATCAAAACGCAGGGTGACCTCGGCATAGCCTTTGGCTTTTCGAAGGCTTGTGCCCATAAACACAACGTCTTCCATTTTCGCGCCGCGTAAGTTTTTGGTGGACTGCTCGCCCAGCACCCAGCGTACCGCATCGGAAATGTTGCTTTTGCCGCTGCCGTTCGGACCGACAACAGCGGTGATGCCTTTATTAAATTCCAGCACGGTTTTGTCCGGGAAGGACTTGAACCCCTGCATTTCCAGAGACTTTAAAATCATGCTTCTGTTTCCTTTATTTGAATTTCGTACGCTTTCAAAAATTCGTTACCCTTTATTGTACACTGAAACCCGAGATTTCGCAATGCTTTTTCGTTTCTTTTCTGCTGTCCTTTGGCTTTGGAAAGCGCTTTTTCCGAGACCTCAACCGTATATACACGCGATTTCGGCAGATTTTCGAGCGCCCCCAGCATTTTCCGAAGATATATCTCGCCCTCGCACAGCTCCCGAAAGGCGGGATGGTATGCGCCCGCGAGGTACCCGTCCTCTACATTGCCGCCGCTGTGTAATCCTAAGCGAATCACGGGGATGTGATTTTCCGTGAACAGCTCCAGCAGTTCAGCGCAAAGCGGCACGGCTTCTTCGAGCGTTTGCGGGGTGTATGCCCCGCTTTTGTAAAGCGTGCCGAGCGCGGTATGCTCCAAAACCGCAGTCGGGTAGATTCGCACACAGTCGGGGTGCAGTTTCAGAAATTCCTGCGCCGTATAACGGTCAAGGTCGGGCGTACTGCCGAAAAGCCCTGTCATCATTTGCAGTCCCAAGGAAAAGTCCGCCGCCTGTATTTGCCGCGCCGCCGTGCGGACGTTCTCTGCGGTGTGCCCGCGTTGATTCAAACGAAGCACCTCGTCCGACATGCTCTGCGCACCAAGTTCTATCGTCGTGACGCGGTACGCTTTCAGGACGGAAAGAATTTCTTTGTCGATGCAGTCGGGGCGTGTGGAAATGCGCACGCCGTAGAAAAAACCGCCCTCTATATACGGCAATGCCGCAGTCAAAAGAGAAAGCATATACTCCCTTTCGATTGCGGTAAAGCTCCCGCCGAAAAACGCGATTTCGCTGTTTTCGGCACTACATTTTTCGGATTTTACGGCGACGTCGCAAGCGCGGCGCACATCGTCCGCCGTCGGTGCGGCGGCAGTGCCCGTAATGGTTCGCTGGTCGCAGAAACTGCACGCATGCGGGCAGCCGATGTGCGGCACAAAAACGGAAACATTGGCGTGCTTCAAAGCCCCATCAGCTCCAGTGCTTCTTTGGCGGCGTTTTGCTCCGCTTTCTTTTTACTGCCGCCGACGCCACGCCCGAGTACATTGCTGTTTAAATGCACTTCAATTTCAAAATGCTTGTTGTGGTCAGGTCCCGACTCCGACACCAATACATATTGGAGCGCCTCGCCGTGATTCTGCTGTACCACTTCCTGAAGCGCTGTTTTATAATCCTTAAAGGTCGGCTTTGCCTCGACATAGGGTACGACAAAGCGCAGGACAAATTTTTTTGCCTCGTCTATCCCGCCGTCGAGATAAATGGCGGCAATCACCGCCTCAAAAGCATCGGACAACACGGAAGGGCGTTCTCTGCCGCCCGTGCGCTCCTCGCCTTTGCCCAATTTCAAATGTTTTCCGAGCTCGATTTCCTGCGCATACGCAAATAAACTTGTTTCACACACCGCATAGGCACGCAGTTTCGTAAGCTCGCCCTCGGGGAAATCACGGTGATTTGCGAACAGATACTCCGCCGTAATAAAGCCAAGTACCGAATCGCCCAAAAATTCCAGACGTTCGTTGTCGCCCGCCGCAAGATTGTATTCGTTGGCATAAGAGGAGTGCGTCAGCGCGCGGGAGAGCAATGCCGTATTTTTGAAATGATAACCGATGTTATTCTGTAACGCTTCCATCCGCTGTCCCACCTTTCCCGAGTACTGCGGCAATTTCGCCTGCCACATTGCCGTTTACGCAGTCTATTGCCTGCCGCACGGCGTTCTCAATGGCGTATGCATCCGAGGAGCCGTGCGCCTTAATCACGGTTTTCTGCACGCCGATAATCGGTGCGCCGCCGTACTTTTTATAGTTCATTTTCTCTTTAAAAGCATCCATACCCGCTTTTACGCCGAGATAAGACAGCATAGAAATCGGATTTTTCTTGAACATCACTTTCAGCTCGTTCGTAATCATTTTGGCGACGCCCTCATACATTTTGAGAATCACGTTGCCCGTAAAGCCGTCCGCCACAATCACATCCGCCGCGCCGAACGCGATGTCCCGCACCTCAATGTTCCCTGTGAAGTTGATGTTTTCCATTTCGGAAAGCGCCTTATACGCTTCGACCTGCAATTTGGTGCCTTTGGTTTCCTCGGTGCCGATATTGGCAAGCGCCACGCGCGGATTCTGAACACCGAGAATTTTCTGCATATAAATACTGCCGAGATTTGCAAACTGGCAAAGCATAGGCACGGTGCATTCCACATTCGCACCCGTATCCACCAAAATAAACGGCTTGTCTTTCGAGGGCATCACACCGCCGATGACGGGACGCTTTACGCCCTTGATGCGTTTTACAATGAACGTTGCGCCGACCAACAGCGCACCCGTACTGCCCGCAGACACGAACGCATCGCCTTTGCCGTCCGCAAGGGCTTGCAAGCCGACTGCCATAGAGGTATTTTTGCCTGATTTCAGGATTTCGGTCGGCTGGGTTTCCATTTGAAATACGCCGTCCGCCTGTAAAAGCCCCAAATCGGCAATATTTATGTTGTTTTCTTCGGCACAGGCACGGATTTTTGTCTCATCACCGACCAAGCTGATTTCCTCGCGGAATGTATCTTTTGCGGCACGCGCCCCTTTCAGGATTTCCAAAGGCGCGTTGTCGCCGCCGAATGCGTCAATTAAAATATGCATAAGCCCTGTTCCTCCTTATACGCGGTTAAATCCGCTTCTGCGCGGTCTGCAATTGCGGTATAGCGGGCGGCTTTGTCCCGTATTTTTTCCAAAAGCGGCGGCAATACGCCGAAATTCGCGCCCATCGGCTGAAAGTGTTTTACACTTTCGTCACTGATATACCGCGCCAGCGCACCCATCATTGTGGTTGCGGGAAGTGTCACCGTAGGCTTCCCCAATAGACGGCGTGCGGCGTTCATGCCTGCCAAAATGCCTGCGGCGGCGGACTCCATATAGCCCTCTACGCCTGTAATTTGCCCCGCAAAAAAGATTTTCGGGTCGCTTCGCAGACTGAAATCGCTGTTTAACAGACGCGGGGAATCGATAAAGGTATTGCGGTGCATCACACCGTAGCGCACAAATTCCGCGTTTTTAAGGGCGGGAAACATGGAAAACACACGTTTTTGCTCACCGAATTTCAAATTCGTCTGAAAGCCGACCAAATTGTAGAGCGTACCCGCCGCATTTTCACGGCGCAGCTGTAAATTCGCCCACGGGCGGTGACCTGTGCGCGGGTCCTGAAGCCCCACTGGCTTTAAAGGACCGTAGCGCATGGTATCTTTTCCGCGCGACGCCAAAACCTCAATCGGCATACAGCCCTCATAAACGTCCTTTCGCTTGTCGAAGGTATGCACCTCCGCACTTTCGGCAGAAACAATCGCCTCGTAAAACGCCTCGTATTCCGACTTGTTCATCGGACAGTTGATGTAATCGTCCGCACCGCCGCGGTCATAGCGCGACTGCGTGAATGCCAAGGACATATCCACGCTTTCTGCGGTGACAATGGGCGCCGCCGCGTCGTAAAACGAAAGACCGTTCCCGCAAAGCGTGCGGACGGTTTCCGAGATACCGTCGCTTGCCAACGGTCCTGCCGCAATAATCACCGCATCCGCATCTGTCGGCAGGGCGGTTACTTCTTTATAAAGGATATGCATATCCGCGTCATTTTTGAGTTTTTCGGTAATATACCCCGAAAATAAATCTCGGTCTACCGCCAAAGCACCGCCCGCAGGCACGCGGGACTGCGCGGCGCTTTCCATACAAATCGAACCGAACCGCGCCATTTCCGCTTTTAAAAGCCCTGCTGCGGAATTGCGGCGTTCCGCTTTTAAGGAATTGGAGCAGACCAATTCCGCAAAATTATCGCTTTTGTGCGCGGGCGAGCGTTTTTCGGGCTTCATCTCATACAAATCGACTTGAATGCCGTGCTTTTTCAACTGCCAAGCGGCTTCCGCACCCGCAAGCCCCGCGCCGATTACCGCGGCTTTCATACGGTTTCCTCTGCCGCATCGGCTTTTTTGCGTTTGCGTTCGGCTTTCTTTTCAAAACCGCATTTTTCGTCGAGGCATTTGAGCATACCGCCCTTGCCCTTAAACAGCGATTTGCCGCACTGCGGACATTTCTCATCGGTGGGCTTATCCCAAGTCATAAAGTTGCATTCGGGGTAATTGTCACAGCCGAAGAAGGTGTAGCCGCGCTTGCTCTTTTTCTGAATCACCTTGCCGCCGCAGACGGGGCAGGTTGCCGTGGTTTCGACCACCAGCGGCTTTGTGTTTTTGCAGTCGGGGTAGCCGGGGCACGCAAGGAATTTGCCGAACCGTCCGGTTTTGATAACCATCATTCTGCCGCACTTTTCGCAGGGAATGTCGGTTTCATCCTCTTTTAATTTGATTTTCATACCCTCGGTTTTTTCTTTTGCCCTTTTCAGGTCTTCGTCAAAACCGTCGTAGAACGAATGGAGCATCGCGATATAATCCACTTTGCCGTGCTCGACCTCGTCGAGGTCGTTTTCCATATTCGCGGTAAATTTCACGTTGACGATATTCGGGAACTGGTCCTTTAACAGCCCGATAACCGCTTCGCCCAATTCCGTGGGTTTTAACTGTTTTTGTTCGCGCGTGACGTACTCGCGTCCTGTAATGGTCGATACAATGGACACATATGTGCTCGGTCTGCCGACGCCTGTTTCTTCCAGCGTCTTGACAAGCGATGCTTCCGTATAGCGTGCGGGCGGCTGTGTAAAGTGCTGATTGCCGAGCAGTTCCTTCACCTTGAGTGCGTCACCCTCTTTGATGACAGGCAGCTTGGACGCATCCTCTTCCTCCTCGTCCGTACCCGCAACATATAGCTTCGTGTAGCCGTCAAACCGCACGGTATAACCGCTTGCGGTAAACAGGCAGTACTTCTCCTGCGCCGCGTCCTCCGCATTTGCACCGTGAATTTCCACCTTGACGGTATCCTGCACACAGTTTGCCATCAAACTTGCCATAAAGCGTTTCCAGATAAGCGAATACAGCTTGAACTGGTCAGAACTGAGGCTGTCCTTGACCTTATCGGGTGACAGCGACGGCACAGTCGGGCGAATCGCCTCGTGACCGTCCTGCGCAGAGGCTTTGGTTTTATAGTAACGCGGCTTTTCGGGCAAATACGCTTTCCCGAAATTTTCCGCAATGTACGTGTTGCCCTCGGCGCGCGCTTCCTCGGAAATACGCAGAGAATCGGTACGCATATAGGTAATCAGACCCATGGTGCCGTAGCCCTTGACTTCCATACCTTCATACAGCTCCTGCGCCACTTTCATGGTGCGTTTGCCTTGGAAGCCCAGCTTGCGCGAACCCTCCTGCTGTAAGGTAGACGTGGTAAACGGCGGTGCGGGCTGACGGCGGCGCGTACCCTTTTTCACATTGGTGACGGAAAACGACGCGTCCGTAAGCCGTGCCAAAATGGCGTCCGACTGTGCTTTATCGGTGATTTTCACCTTGCCCGTTTCGTCCCCCGCAAAGGTTGCCGAGAACGCGCGTTTTGACGACGGCGCAATAAATTTCGCGTCGAGCGTCCAGTATTCTTCGGGCTTGAATGCGCGGATTTCCTGCTCGCGGTCCACAATCAGACGGAGCGCAACCGACTGCACGCGGCCTGCGGACAGCCCGCGGCGAATTTTCTGCGACACAAACGGACTCAGTTTATAGCCGACCAAACGGTCTAAGATACGGCGCGCCTGCTGTGCATCCACCAAATCCAAATCGATTTTTTCGGGATTCGCAATGCCCTTTTGCACGCTTGTTTTGTTGATTTCGTTAAATTTTACGCGGTTTTCGTCATTCAAGTCTAAGTCAAGCACATTCGCCAAGTGCCACGAAATGGCTTCGCCCTCGCGGTCCGGGTCGGTTGCGAGATAGACCTTGTCGGATTCCTTGACCAGCGCCTTTAACTCTTTCACCAATTTTTCTTTGCCTTTGACAATCGCGTATTTCGGCGCAAAATCGTTTTTTACGTCTACGCTCAGGCGCGCGGCGGGCAAATCGCGGATATGCCCGACAGACGCGGTGACCGTATAGTCTTTGCCTAAATATTTTTGAATCGTTTTTGCTTTGGAGGGTGACTCCACAATAACCAAATTCGACATTTGCTTTCCTACCTAAATCTTTTTGTATTTTTTGCCTTCCGCAAGCTGTACACAGCCGTACAGCTCTAACTCCGTCAGCGCGCCGAGACAGGCGGAAACAGGCAAGCCTGTTTTTTCGCTGATTTCATCGATATGTTTTGCCGTTTCGAGTACCGCATACACGGTTTTTGCCGTATCGCTTGCCGCTTCGGGCAGGGGTACGGACGGCGGCGCGGTATTCGGCGTAAGCGTTTTGCCTGTATTTCCGTTATGCGCCGTATGCACGGTGCGCTGTGCCGCCTGCATTTGCCCCGACTGACGGAGCATCTCGCCGAGTGTTCGGTCCGCGTGCGCGGTATTTATCTCTTCGGGGTAAGTATATACATATTCTTCCAAAATATCAAGAGGGGTAAACACGGGTTTTGCACCGTCGCGAATCAATTTGTTTGCACCCGTGAACGCCGAGGAAATAATATCCCCGGGTACGGCAAACACATCGCGTCCCTGTTCGAGCGCAAAGCGCGCCGTAATGAGAGAACCGCTTTTTTCACCCGCCTCCACAACGACCGTGCCGAGAGACAGCGCCGAAATAATTCGGTTGCGCAGCGGAAAGGTCGTTCTGGATGCAGGGGAAAACGGCAGAAATTCGGAAATCAACGCCCCGTTTTCGGATATTTCTTTGCGCAGAGGTGCATTTTCACGCAGATAATCCGTACCCAAGCCGCAGCCGAGCACGGCTACCGTTTTGCCGCGTGCGTGCAGTGCGCCTGCATGTGCGGCACTGTCTACGCCAAGTGCACCGCCCGAAACCACCACCGCGCCCGCCTTGCTTAACGCCTCTGCCAAAAGCCGTGCGACACGCAGTCCGTAATTGGACGCTCTGCGCGTGCCGACCATCGACAGCTTGACGTCGCGCAGAAGCACTTCTTTATCGCCCTGCAAAAACAGCACGGGCGGAAAATTGCGAAGTTCCCGCAGTCTCTGCGGATAGTATATGCTTTGCGGTGTGAGAATTTCCCAGCCGTTTTCGCGGCACGCCTTTAACACATCGCCCGACTGTGACGGCGACCACTTGGAAAGCGCGGCAATCTGCTTCGCCGTGAGCAGTCCCGACAGCCGCCATTCGGTACTCCCCGCCTCGTACAGTCCGCGCGCCGAGCCGAAATACTGTATAATACCGTCAATCGCCGCCGCAGAGCCGAAGCATTTCAGCAGCCAAATCCAATAAATTTCGTCGTTCATTTTGTCATTTCCCACATCAAAATAATTGCCGCGGCCGCCGCGTTTAAGGATTCCGCATTGCCGCGCATCGGAATCGTGACACGGCTTTGCACCGCTGACAATACATCTTCGGACACGCCCTCGCCCTCATTGCCGATAACGACTGCCGAACCTTTAGAAAAATCCGCGTCCGAAACGGACAGTGCATTCGCATCGGGTACTGCGGCAAACGTGAAAACGGTTTCGCCCAAAGTGTGCAGGGTTTCGGCAATATCTTCTGTTTCAAACACAGGCAGGCGCAAAAGCGAACCCATGGATGCACGCAAAGCCTTCGGATTGTAACGGTCACAGCCCCCGAAAACAATTATGCTGTCCGCACCGAGTGCTTCCGCCGTGCGGGCAATCGCACCGAGATTCTGCGGATTCTGCACACGGTCAAGTACGACGTACCGCCCGCCGCTGCGTACACAAAACATCTGTTCCGTTTCCATACGCACAGTACAGAATACGCCCTGCGTAGACACGGTGTCCGCCATTTTTTCGGCAACGGCGGGTGAAACGGTATAGATACGGCGCGCGTTTTTACACAGCAGTTCCAGCCGTTCGCCGCCCTTTTCTTCCGCCGATTCGGTCAAAAACAGCGTTTCTATCGGGAATCCGCTTGCCGCCGCATCGGCGCAGAGCCGCAAGCCCTCCAGCGGAAAAAGCCCGCTTTCGCGGCGCGCTTTGCGGGAAGTGAGCAGCTTTCGGTATTCTTTGATTTTTTCATTTGTATATGCGGAAATCAAAATGTGATTCATAAATTCATCCATAAAAAATGTCGTTCCGTACGGTGTAGGGAACAACCTCTGTGTTGTTCCGTAAAATTATAGCAGACTTCGGCGGGCGAACACAGTTCGCCCCTACGCGGTTTGTGTATCACCACCGATTTTGTGTGAAATCCACCTGCACTCGGGCGGGCGTGGATTTTCTCCGAAAACGGGAACCCTTTTGTCTGCTTTGCAGACATTTCCCCTGTCAGGGGAATAACCCGCCCCTTACAGGTTGTGCTATATTTTCATCCTACGCGTAGGGACGGACATCCTTGTCCGTCCGCGAAGTTTCATCAGATTGCGGGCGGGCGGATGAAGGCATCCGCCCCTACGGGGTTACATAAAATTCAGCCCTGCACATCTGCACAACTTCGTAACGAGGGAAAACACAAACCACGCCCCGACACAGTGCGGGACGTGGCTTTTGCTTATTTCAGTGCTGCTTTTGCCTGCTCTGTAAGCGCGGTGAAAGCGGCGGGGTCTGCAATCGCGATTTCGGAAAGCATTTTGCGGTTGAGGTCAACGCCCGCTTTCTTGAGACCGTTGATGAACGAAGAATAATTCATACCGTTCATTTTGCAAGCCGCAGAGATTCTTGTAATCCAAAGTCTTCTGAAATCTCTCTTTTTCTGCTTTCTGCCGATGTATGCATACTGACCGGACTTCATAACCGCCTGCTTTGCGGTCTTGAACAAACGGCTCTTGGAACCGTAGTAGCCCTTTGCCAGTTTCAGGGTTTTATTTCTTCTTTTGCGCGTCATCATTGCGCCTTTAACACGTGCCATGGTAAGTTACCTCCGAATATTTCTTTTGCGGCTGAACAGCCTGCGGTTTATTTATAAGGAATCAAGCGTTTAATCTGCTTCTGGTTGGTTGTATCCGCAACAGCTGTTTTGCGAAGATTTCTTTTTCTCTTGGTGCTCTTTTTCGTCAGAATGTGAGATTTGTTGGCATGTGCACGAATCGGCTTGCCGTTTTTCGACAGCTTGAAGCGTTTTTTAGCTCCGGAATGGGTTTTGAGTTTAGGCATTTCAAATTCCTCCTGAATAATGATAACTTATTTTAACGGCGCTAAGAACATCAGCATCTGTCTGCCCTCCAGCTTTGCCGGCTTTTCAATGGAAGAAAAGTCTTTGCATGCCTCGGCAAACTTCGCCATAGAGTCAAGCCCTAAATTCGTATGCGCCATTTCGCGTCCGCGGAAGCGGATAGAAACCTTAACCTTGTTGCCCGCCTTTAAAAATTTCTCGGCATGTCTCGCTTTGGTCTCAAAGTCATGCGTATCAATGTTCAAAGACAGACGAATCTCTTTGATTTCCACCGTTTTTTGATTTTTTCGCGCTTCTTTTTCGCGTTTTGCCTGTTCAAAACGGTATTTGCCGTAATCCATGACTTTGCAAACGGGCGGCTTTGCCATCGGCGCAATTTTCACGAGGTCGAGGTTCTTTTCCTCTGCCAAGCGGCGTGCATCCCTTGACGACATAATGCCCAGCTGCTCGCCCGAATCGCTTACGACGCGGACTTCGCGGTCGCGGATTTGCTCATTGATCTGCATTTCTCTGGTACTGATAGCGATCACTCCTTACAAAATTAAAAAAGCGTGAACGAAGAACACGTTCACGCGAATACACAAAAACTCCGTAAATAACGAAATTCAAACGGTATTGACCTGTTTTGTACGCAACGCACAGGTGAGAACGGAACGATTCTTCTTTATTGCTCAAATAGGATACTATATTTTTGTATATTTGTCAAGAAATATTTTTTGCGCCCCTGCATGGGATATGGCACAGAGTTTACTTTTTCGGTCTGTATGCGCCTGTTTTGTAAACCTCGGCGGTTTCAAGATACGGCTCGTTGCGGGATTCGGTAATCACAACGCGCAATGTATCCGTTGTGACGGGCGCGTCAAAAATCGCGATACGGGAAAACCCGATAATCGTGCCTTGAAATACGCAGTGATTTGCGCCGTCATAGATTTCAAAGCGTTCCACACGCTGGGATTTCGTAGTATCCTCGGCAAGATACACGCGGTCCACCGATTGGCGCGGGAAGCGCAGGGTGATTTCCCGCCCGCCGTCCGAAACTGTTTTTTCGCTTTCCAAAAGACAGTTTTCTTCTTTTTTGAGCCATGCGCCCATTTCCCGCAGACGGCGAACATCGCCCTTGGAAAACTTCCCTTTGCGGTTCGGCGGGATATTCAGCAGTAAAAGACTGTTGTTGCCGACAGAGTTGTAATAAATCTTCATCAAATGGTCAACGCTCTTGCGTGTAAAACATTGCAGAGGATGGTAAAACCAGCCGAGCCGAATTGAAACATCCACTTCGGCGGGATACCACATGAATTCGTCATAGTTCGCCAAAAATTTTCTGGACCCCATATCGGGCAACATGACGTCCTGACACCGCTTTTGAAATGCGCGCATATCGTCGGTATCCTGACAGTTGGCGGCGATATTTTGCTGGTCGAACTGAAATTTCGGCACAACATTCCATTCGCTTTCACGCGTTTTGCCGCTTTCGTTGCCAATCCAGCGCACATCGGGCGCACAGCCCGACATGACGATGTTCGGCTGTAACTCCACCGCCGTGCGCCAAATGCGCTCAAAATCATATTTTTGTTGGGGCTGACCGTCCGCCTTTGCACCGCACGCACCGTCCAGCCAAAGCATAAAGATTTCACCGTAATTTGTCAGAAGCTCCGTCAGCTGTGCAATGTAAAAATCATTGTAGGCGGGCGTGCCGTACAGCGGGCAGTTTCTGTCCCAAGGCGAAAGGTAAACGCCGAATTTTAAGCCATATTTACGGCAGGATTCCGCCGTTTCACGCACTACGTCGCCCTTGCCGTTTTTGTAGGGACTGTTTTTGACGGAGTGCTCGGTGGTTTTCGTTTGCCAAAGGCAAAAGCCGTCGTGATGCTTGCAGGTTAAAATTAATCCCTTCATACCCGCATCCTTAATTGCCTTGCACCAACTGTCCGTATCCTGCGCTTTCGGATTGAAAATCCGTTCGGACTCCTTACCGTTTCCCCATTCACGCCCCGTAAAGGTATTCACGGTGTAATGCACAAAAGCGTAGTATTTCATTTCCTGAATCCGCAGCTGGCGCGCATTCGGTACAATACTTGTATACAAATCCATGCGTTCCCGGTCTGTCATACAGTCTCTCTCCTTTGAAAAAACGCCCTGTAAATACATACAGGGCGTTGCGGGTATACAGAATCATCAGGGGAATTTTATTCGGCTTCCGATTCCCAACCGAAGTGATAATACATATTGCCGCCGCAGTTGAAGTTCAGTGTCTGCGTACCGAGTGACGCCAAAGAGCCTTCGCCCGTGAGCGAAGCGGTAACCTTCATGTTTCTGTCGTAAGAAAGAGAAATGAGCTCGTCGGTCGCCGCATTGAATACAGCGGTAATCACGCAGTCAAACGGCTCGAATTCCGCCGAGTTGACTGTGAAGGAGTTTTCGGGGCGGTTGAGCTTGGCGAGTACATCGGCAGGCTCACGGAAGGAGTACGCCTTGCGAATCGCGGCGTTCTCGTTTTTCAGATGAATTTCCACGGTGCGCGTAAGCTCGGTAACCACCTTTTCATCTGCGGAATTTTTTTCGGTTGTTGCCGTAACAGAGGAATAGAGCGCATCAATATCCGCAAGCGTCAGTTCCGAGACAACCGAACTGCCTTTCAAATACAAAATATCGTCCAAAGACGCATTCGCATCGGTTTTGCCGTGCGGCAGCGCGTCTTTCACGCCTTCTAAAATAAAGTCCTTATACAGACGGGCAGATTTTGCGATGGCGGAATCCTCGTTCGATACGGTGCCGTTTTGGTCGGTAAACGCAATAGTATCGTCTGCCACCCAAAAGTCCTCGTTGTATTCCGTCTGGGGCTTCTGTGCTTTCACCGCATTCGCAATACGGTTGTAATACGCAAGCACCTCGGCGCGGTTTGTCTCCAGCGCGGCGCGTTCGCTGTCGTCCAAAAGCGCAAGTACGTTGGCAAACAGATTTTCATCCTTATTGCCCGAATAGCGCGCTTTAATTTCATTGTAATTCAGTTCAATCGTCGTGCTGTCGTCTTTTTCCTCAAAGTCCTCAAACAGGTTTGCAAGCAAATCTGCGGGCAGAACCTCTTTCAGTTCACCGTAGGTGAAGGTGAACATTGCATCCTTCAAATCGGTTTTCAGCGTAACGGCGACGGGTTCAGGACCTTCGTTCTGTTTTGTCAGACTGTCTAAGCTGAAATCGCAGGAGGTGAGCGCCACCATCGCGAAAAGGACAGCCAAAAGTACACAGACGGGTTTCATAGCTTTGGTTTGCATAATCGGTACCCCTTTTCAGATGTTTAATAAACGTCTTTTAATCCTTCGCTGTCGAACAGGAAGGCAGTTTCCAAAAGAATATCAATACCCGCTTCTACGGTTTTTGGGTCCAAATTCTGCGCTGTATCGCCGCGCGTATGATAATAGCGTGCGGGGGTGGGATCCATCGCCGCGAGTGCGACGGCGTTCATGCCGCCCTGCTGAATGGCGGCGGCGTCGGACGAACCGAAAAATACGTTGGCATAATCCAAATTGTAGCCTGCGGTTTCGCTTGCCTTTTTGACCATGGCGGCGGCACGCGCATCCAATTTCACCGTGCCGGACATATCTTTGTTGTACACGCCCATGAAGTCGAAATCGCGGAGTGTATCGGTTGCGACAAATACGGTTTCGATGTTATCCTCGTTTGCGTGTTTTTTCGCAAACGCTTTTGCACCGCGCAGACCCGCTTCCTCACAGCCCATGGAAACGGCGACCACCTCTGTATTTTCAAAGCGGATATCGTTTGCCGCCATGTAACGAAGCACTGCCATAGAGGCGAACACGCCTGTCAGATTGTCGTTTGCGCCGGGCACAACCAACTTCCAGTTTACAAAAAATGCACCAAGTAAAATCGGAACTGCCGTCACGAATGCAAGCACCAAAATTACGGTGGAAAGCCATTCGGGAACGGGGCAGAGAGAAAGAATATCCAAAACAAACTGTACAAACACCGAACCGAATGCAAGCGCGATAACCGCGGTCAACAGCTTGCCGCCGCCGAGGTGCGTATATGTCCATTCATAGGCGGAGTCGATATGCCCGCTGAAAATAATGCGGCGCTTGGTTTCGCCCGCCGCCTTGCGCGTACACACAACATTGCAGGACTGCCGCTTCGGAAAAAACGGGTCCAAAATCGGTTTGTAGAATAAAAATTCTGCAACCATAAATACTAACGAAAGTGCAGACAGCACCAGCGCGCCGACGTTAAAGGCGGTACTCAGGGACGGTACAGCATCGAATCGGGACAAAATGAGCAAAACCGCAGAAACAATCATCAGCACAACATCTACAAGCACCCAGCCCATAAACGCCTTCGGATGCAGTTCAAATTCTTCCGTCTCCACGGAATCGGCGACATTCTTCATGGATTCGGCAATATAAGCCTGCGCCTTGCGCTCGCTTTCCTCGCCCGATTCGCGCGGTCCGATTTCCGAGCAGACCTTTTTGACCTCACGCAGCGTATAGTTGGTCATTTCCCTGCGGCGGGAAGGATAGTTCGCGTTGCTTTCACGCGCCAGCATAGAATCACTCCAAAATGCAATAATAAAAAAGTAATATAAATATGATTTGTTTTGCCGCCGTCGTAACGGCAAAATTCGTCCGTCTTTAGCGGTTCGCCGTCAGGCAGAGCCAAAGGGACACAAAATCAACGGTAAAATAAATGCTTTTGGTCATTTTACCATATATAAGAAAAAAAGTCGATAGGGAATTTTCACAAAACCATCAGCAGCGTACCTGCGCCGATGAGCGCACAGCCGACAAGCGATTTTGCCGTGCATTCCTCGTGCAGAAACACAAAGGCGAGCACCAGCGTCAGCACAACGCTCAGCTTATCAATCGGCACAACCTTAGAGGCTTCGCCCATTTGCAGTGCACGGTAGTAACAAAGCCATGAAGCGCCCGTCGCCAATCCCGAAAGAATCAAAAATATCCAGCTTTTTCTGCTGATTTCCGTAAGACCGCTTTGCGCATGTGTCAGAAACACCATGCCCCAAGACATCACAACAACTACCACCGTGCGGACAGCCGTTGCGAGATTGGAATTCACGCCGTCAATTCCAACCTTTGCGAAAATGGAAGTCAGTGCCGCAAACACGGCGGAAAGCACGGCAAATACAGCCCACATTCTACATCCGTCCCATTTTTAAATATTCGTTTGCTTTCATTGTTCTCATCATACCATACCGCGCAGACAACCGCAAGACGCGGCACAGATTTTCGGCACTTTCACCCGCAAAAACGGGGTTTTCTGTTGACAGAATGCGGCAAAAACTCTAAAATAGGCATATATGAAAAGTCTGCACAGACAAGCAGATGCAATGCACCGAAAAAAGGAATTATCAATATGGCAAAAATAAAAAAATCCGTAAAAGCGAAAGGCGTTTTGGCGCTGCTGTTGGTTGTAATACTCTCGGCACTGTGCACAGGTTTTGCCGTGACGCAAAAACGGGCGATACAGAAACAGGCGGAAACAACCGTACCGACGGAAGCACAAGCTGAACCCGAATCGGCATCCGCGCCGACCGAAGCACCGACGGAAAGCACAACCGTATCGACAACCGCAGAACCGAGTACTGCCAAAGCCCCGCCCGTGTCTCTGCCTGCGGCAAGCGCGGATAATCCCGTCATTGTTTCGCCGACGGGCGACAAATGGGAGCTGACGGTTGTCAATCTCTCCTACCGCCTGCCCGAAGGGTACGAACCGAAATTGGCGGCGGCAGTCGAGGGCAGCTCGGTACAGCTGGATGAACGTGTCGCCCCGCAGTATGCGGCGATGTATGCGGCGGCAAAGGCGGACGGCTGTACGTTAACACCGTATTCAGGATACCGCTCCTATGCACGGCAGAAAGACAACTTCAACCGCAAAGCAGAATATTATAAAGGACAGGGCTTTTCCGAAGCGGACGCGATTGTCAAAACACGGGAACGCATTTTACCCGCAGGGCATTCCGAACACAATATGGGATTCGCCATGGACGTGGTCAGCGCCAGCGCGGACTTCGTTTCCACTAAGGAGTATTCCTGGCTCATGGCGCACGCGCACGAATACGGTTTTATTCTGCGTTATCCCGAAAACAAAACACAGATTACGGGCGTGATGTATGAGCCGTGGCACTGGCGGTATGTCGGTGAAAAGGCGGCAAAGGATATGCAGAAAAGCGGGCAGTGCTTAGAAGAATACTTAGGGCTGGCGCAGTAAAGGCAAGCCGAACGGTGCCGGCAAGCCTGCGCCCTACGCTCGAATCAATTTTGCCTTGTGCCGAGGGCGATTCTTCGCTGCGCTCAGAATGACAATCCCGTACAAAACCTGTATGGGCAAATTGTGTTCGCCCGCTCAAATCCGATGAAATTCCACATAAATACCAAGAATAAATCCATAGGAGAAAACATATGTTAACAGTCAAAGACAGAAAATTTTTCTTAGACGGCAAGCCGTTCTCGATTTATTCGGGTGCGATACACTACTTCCGTGTGCCGCGCGAATATTGGGAAGACCGACTTTTAAAACTGAAGGCGGCAGGTTTCAATACAGTCGAAACCTATACTTGCTGGAATCTCCACGAACCGCGCGAGGGGGAATTCGATTTTACGGGCATGCTCGACATTGCGGAATTTCTGCGTATTGCGCAAAAGGTCGGCTTATATGCGATTGTGCGTCCCGGTCCGTACATATGCGCCGAATGGGATTTCGGCGGCTTCCCCGCATGGCTGTTAAAGGATAAAAATATGCGTCTGCGCTGTAATTACAAGCCGTATCTCGACTGCGTACGGCGGTATTACAACGCACTCGGTGCGCAAATCAACGGGCTTTTAAACAAAAACGGCGGCAATATCATCGCCATGCAGGTTGAGAATGAATACGGCAGCTACGGCAATGACAAGCAATATTTGCAGACTGTCCGTGAAATTATGGCGGATGCAGGTATGGATTCGTTCCTGTTCACTTCGGACGGTGACTGTGACTGGATGCTGTCCGGCGGCGGACTGCCGGATGTGTTTAAGGTGATGAATTTCGGCTCGCGTGCAAAAACACGGCTGAAAAAATTAGATGACTATCAAAAAAATATGCCCTATATGTGCGGCGAATTTTGGGGCGGTTGGTTCGACCATTGGGGGGATAAGCACCATACGCGCGCTGCGGATGAAATTCAAAAGGAAATCCATGCGTTTTTGGATATGGATGCGAGCTTTAATCTGTATATGTTCCACGGCGGCACGAACTTCGGGTTCACTGCGGGTGCAAATCACCACTACCGCAAGTCGTATGAGCCAACCGTCACCAGCTACGATTACAGCGCGCCGTTGACGGAATGGGGCGCATATACTCCGGCGTATCACGCAATTCGGGATTTGCTTTGTGAGAAGCAGGGCATTGAAAAAGGCGTTCTGCCGCCCGAACCGAAATTGCAGTATATCGGCGAGGTGCAGCTGACGGAAACAGCGGATTTGTTCGAGAATCTTCCGAACATCGCGGAAAAGCATTATGCGCCTGCGCCCGAAAGCATGGAATATTTCGGGCAGAACTTTGGGTATATTCTGTATTCTACGGTGATTCGCGGCAAATATGAGCCTGCAAAGCTTCAGGTAGAGGGCGTGCACGACAACGCCTATCTGTTTGTGGACGGCAAGCTCAAAAAGACCTATTACCGCCATGAAAATCCGAAGCTGGAAAACGGCGACGGATTTTCGGTCCAGCTTGGCGGTTTTAAGGGCGAAAAGCGCATCGACATTTTGGTGGACGCCATGGGGCGCGTCAACTACGGCAAGCATCTGTATGACCGCAAGGGCATTTCCCGTGTGATGCTCGGCGATCAGATTTTGTTTGACTTTGATGTGTATACCATTCCGTTGGATAATATTGAAAATTTGCAGTACGGCACGGCGGCAGAAACCTTCCCCAAATTCTTTAAGGGCACCTTCCAAGCCGCGACGGATGCAGACTGCTTTGTGGATATGAGCGGGTTTAAAAAAGGCTGTGTGTTTATAAACGGCTTTAACCTCGGACGGTATTGGGAAGCAGGTCCGCAGGTCACGCTGTATATTCCGAAGGGCGTTTTGAAAGCGGAAAATGAAATTGTCATTTTTGAGCAAGAGGGCACAAAGTCCGCTGCCGTTTCCGTTATCGATACGCCAAAGCTTGAAAAGGAAAAGAAAAAACGTTGGTTTTGGCAGAAATAATCTGCCCTTCGCGCGTAGGGTATAGCACCAATCTGTCATTCTGAGCCGTAGGCGAAGAATCGCACATGACACAGAGTGGATTTGATTCTCGGTAGGGCGAGATCTTGCCCCCGCCGCAGGATTTCATCAGATTTCGGCGGGCAGTTCGCCCCTACTTAAAAACCCGTAAAAGACTTTCCTGTTTCACAGTTTAAAAATATTTTTCTTTATAAACGGAGGCAACAGCTATGTTTTGGAACAGCAAATACCGTACCCCCGGCAAGGCTTATACCATTCCGCAAATCGATTTGAGCGTGCGTCCCGACGGCGCAGACGATGCCCTTTCGGAACTGTTCACGCAAACTACGGTGGATGCGGGGCAAGGGTATTTAGGTCATCCCGATTCCGTACTTTTAAATGACGAATCGATTTTAACATTCTTCCCCGAAGGACACGGTAAGGGCAAAACGCTGTCGCGCATCAGTCATGACGGCGGCAGAAGTTATTCCGACGCCATCGAAAATCCGCCGAAAAGCTGGGAAACCTCGCTGGAAACACCGACAGTCTACCGTTTGGAATTTTCCGAGCACGATTGGGACGACAAGCTGATTCTCATTTGCGGCAATCCGAAATGGCCGAATTTGCCGACGCCCGGCGGCTTCAATTGTTCCGTTTCCTCGGATGAGGGCAAAACATGGAGCGAATATCAGTTGTTTTACGGAAAAAACGACCCTGTTTTTTCCTGCCTTCCGATTGTACCGATGAGCTCGCTGACGCGCTTAAAAGAAAACGGAAAATTTGCGGACAAGTGGATGGGGCTGTTCCATGAGCGAAATTTTGTAAATTACAAAACAATTTTAACGTTTGACGATGCAGGCAATATGCACTGGTCAAGACCTACGCCGTATTTTTCCGCCTACCGCGGTATGGAAAAGCACTCCAACATGTGCGAAGTGGAGTGTGTGCGCTCGGACGGCGGACAAGGAGACGAATTGATGCTCATTACCCGCAGTAATTCTAAAAAAATCAATTCGCTATTGAGTTTTTCAAAAGATGAGGGCAAAACCTGGTCGAAGCCCGTCGAAGCACCCGCCGCGCTGAACGGCGAACGCCATCACGCAGAGTGGCTGCCCGACGGTCGTCTGTTTATTACCTTCCGTTCCATCGAACGCGATAAAGCAAAGTGGGAAAGTCATTTCGAGAAAAAGTCCATGAAGTGGTATTCCGAGGGCTGGATTGCTTGGGTCGGCACATATGCCGATTTGAAAAACGGCAGAGAGGGGCAGTACCGCATCAAAATTGCACATACCTATTTGGATTTCCAAAACGCCCCGAGCGTAACCGCCAATGCGGACACAGGCTACTGCGGCAATGTTGTGCTCTCCGACGGGACGGTTGTGACCGCCTCGTACGGCATTTTCTCCGCGGAGAAAAAAGAGGACGGTACATATAAAACTGACAAGGGCAAGCAGGTGCGCAAAACGTATATCATTTCCAAACGCATCCGCCTTGCGGATGTTGAAAAATTGCTGTAACTTCACTTCATTCTGCGGGAGATTCTTCGCCTATCGGCTCAGAATGACAAATCTGTGCCAACCCCGTAGGAGCGTGCATTGCGCGCCCGTGGAATCTGATGAACATCGCGGAACGCGTCATCGGTTATTGCCACGGCATTCGCAAATCAATTGCGGGTAAGTAAAGCGCCGAGCAAAAAAAATTCCTGTTTTATCAAGACGGGTACGAAACAAAAAGGAGATGCATCGATGTCAACCACAAAAAAACGCCCGTCTGTCGGGCAGATTTTCGGTATGCTTTTCGGCGCGGCGATTGTGCTTTTGTTTTCGCCGCTTGCTTCGTTTGTGTTTAACAGCGGCTCCGCGGTCGGCATGGCTTTGGGTTTGCTCGTCTTTTTGCTTTCGCTGTTTTTCCCGCGTGTAAAAGCAAAAATTGCACATCTGTGCACACAAAAACGCGGCAAAATTCTGCTTGCGGCAGTTTCGGTATTTCTGATTGCCGTTTTTGTGTATGTATCTGCCGTAACGGCGCTTGTGGTGTACGGCTTTTCCGCTTCGCAGAGCATCCCCGAAAATACAACGGCGATTGTGCTCGGCTGTGCGGTGGACGGCGATAAACCGAGCCGAATGCTGCAAAAGCGCATTGACGCGGCGTTTGAATATCTGACAGAAAATCCGCAGGCAAAGTGCATTTTATCGGGCGGCAAGGGCGACGGTGAAAATCTGTCCGAGGCGGAAGCGATGTATATTGCGCTCACACAAAAAGGCATTGCACCCGAACGGCTGTATAAAGAGGATAAATCTACCACTACCGCCGAAAACATGCAGTTTTCCAAGGAAATTTTAGAGGCGCAGAATTTGGGCGGCACCGTGGTGCTGATTACCACGGACTTTCACCAATTCCGCGCAGGTCTGCTTGCCGAAAAATGCGGGCTTTCGACCTATAAGGTCTGTGCGCATTCGGGCACATTTTCCCTGCCCACTTTTATCGTCCGCGAATGGTTTACCGTGATTGGATATTTTTTCGGTAAGTAAAGAAAATTACAGAACAGACAATAATTACGACCCCCGATAAAGAGAAGCCGTTTCGCATTCTCTTTATCGGGGGTCACTTTTAACATATCAGGGTCGGCTTTCCTCAGCTTACATCTGCATCTTGTTTACAAATGCTTCTATATTTTCTTCTTTCAGCGTAAACGTGTGCAAAATTCCGCGCGCATGGTCGGCTTTCAGCACCATATTCGCCACATATTTATCCATGCCGTGCAGTTTTTTACGGTCCAGCTCACCGCCGAGCGCCGCAGTCGCCTGTACCGTCTCCAAAAGCTGGGGCGGCACATTGTTTTGAAAATATGTCTGCGCATTCTCCGTGAAACAACAGCACACAAAAATGCCGAATATCTTTTCACGCAGAACGGCAATTTCTTTTAACAGCAACGCACGGATTTTTCGGTCAAACATGCCCATGCGAATATAGCTGCCAATCAAAATTCGGTCATAGTCTGCAAGCCGAAACGCATCCGTTTTGATATTTTTCACATCGGAGTTTGGCATACGCGCGGCAATCCGCCGTGCCGCCTCTGCCGTGGAACCGTGTCTTGTCGCATATAAAATCAGTGTTTTCATCGGTTTTTCCTCGAAATTTTCAGCGTATGATTATCTAAAGCACCGCCTGTGCAAAGCTCGGTTATGAGGTTGCACAGTTCCGTGCAAAATGCCTGTGCTTTTTCACTGTCTATGTGAAAGGCAAGCAACATTTTCAGAGGCAATTCACCCGCCGCACGCAGAATATTTGTGTAAGCAGACGGTTTCTGTGCGCCTGCGGGTTCGCCAGAAAGCGCCGCCAACAGCAAATCATTTGCAATATCTGTCAAAGGCACATTGCGCATCGCCTCTATATCCTGCGCGGAAAAACCCGTTTTCACAGGCAGACAGCGTAAAATCCGATAGACTTTTCCGACAGTCAGCGTTAAAATTTTCCGTGCGGCAAACTGTAAAATACCGCCGTAACTTTCAGCAATTTTTTGTGCATCAGGCATGCCGAAGGAATCGAGTTTTTTCGCCATTGCCTGTCTGTCACCGCAGGCGAGCGTATCCAAAACTCCGCCGATGAGATGCACCGCGTGCGCGCGCAGATAGCTTTGCGCATCTACCGTTTTGCCGTTATAGGAAAAGCTCTTCAAAAAATCGGTGTGTATGCGAATCTCGTCCGCGGTGATTTCCGCCTGCACCATCGGCGCAGGATACCCGCACAGCGAACCGACATTGACTTCTATCAGTTCGTTTCCGTTTTCGGAGACATAGCGGTCTATGCGCTGGATATGCGAATGCCCGACAAACATCAGGCGAAGTCCCGCGTTGCAAAGCTGTTCCGACAGTTCGTCTCGGTCACCGCAGCAACAGCCGTTTGTCACCAGCGGCGACAAATGCGGATACAGCAAATGGTGCTGCATACCGATGACCGTTTTGCCTGCCGCAGTTTCACGGCGAACCGTTTCTAAAATCCACTGCAAATGATCCGCCTTATATCCTGCTTTGCCCTTGCCGTTCTGGTCGTCGTTGAGCGCGAGCAAAACCACATCCTCCGACAAATCCGCAAGATAAGACGCTGTGCCGAGATGCGTCATGAATTTATCGCGCGCGGCGGCAGTCCCGAAGTCATCGTAAAAATCATATAATTCTTCATGCGGTACGGTTTCCACATCCGTATATACACAGTCTCCCGCGAATCGGCGCGGATTGCCGTCACAGCACCAGTCGTGCGTCGCCGTGGTTACAAATACCCGTTTGTGCTTTTGCAGTCGGTACAGCTTTTCGCGCATTTTTTCATGGCAAATCCGTTCGCCGTCGTTGGTCAAATCCCCTGCAAGCAAAACGGCGTCGCAGTCGCTCTCGGCGATTGTTTGAAATGCCGCAGAAAGGATTGCGTCGGTTTCGGCTAGACATTTTTGGTCGGAAGCACTGCGCAGTTCGTATGCCCCGCCCGCTGTGCCGAGCGAATCGTCGTAATAATGGGTATCGGCAATGACGGTCAGTTTCAGCAGCGCCATAGGTTATTCCCCGATTGCGGACGGCGCGGTTTCTTGTGCTTCATGGCGCGCCTTCAGCTCTTCAATCATCATGCGGTGGCTCTTGCCCGAAATGTTGTAGAACGCCATCGGAATCAGCATCAGCAAATATCCGACTGCGGGCAGAAGCGTTGTCATAAAGAACAGCGCCTGATTGGTCGCGGCATTCTGAATCAAAGACCCTTCGGTATGCGCAATATAGCCTGTATAAGCAAGTACGGCAAAACCGATGGAAGAGGAAACGGAATTTTCAATTTTGCCTGTAAACGACATAATGGACAGCATAATGCCTTCCACGCGCGTACCTGTTTTCCATTCAATATAATCGACGGTTTCCGCTTCCATTTCCTTTTGCATCAGATTCTTGCATTCCAGCGGAATGGTGGTAAGACCTGTAAACAGCACGGTCAAAATGCCCATAGGCAGAGAGATAACCGTGCCCGGGTCTTTTTGCAAAAATCCGTCGTAGCAGACTAAGGTAAACAGCACATGCCCCGCAATCGCCGCCACACAGCAAATACGGTAGAATTTACGCGGATCGGCGCGTGTACCGAGTTTTTCCATCAGCTTCGGCACGCCGATACCTGCCAGCAGGAACGCTGGAAAGGTGATAACATCAATAAACACGTTGTATTTTGTAGTAAACATTAAGTCCGCAACAAAATAAAACGAAACCTGATTTGCCACCTTAACAAGCAGGAAAAACAGATTGGCAAGAAACAGCATCAACAGCGGTCTGTTGCGGAACAGCAAAGAAAAGCAGTCCTTGACGGACGGCGCTTCTTCGTGATGTACGGTACGTTCGGTGGTGTTTTTGTAGGTGATGCGGGTAAAGCCGAGAATCCCGACTGCGGAAACCACCGCGCCTGTCAAATATGCCTTTGAGGTGTGCGTGCTGAAATACGGCAGCCACCCCGCGCAGGCGACAAACAGCCCGGGCAATGCGCCCGAAATAGAGCGGACAATGGAGCTGATACCATACAATTTTGTGCGTTCAATGCCGTTCGGCGTAATCGCAAAAGCAAGCGCGCCCATGGGAATGTCGAACGCGGTGTAGGTGACATCTAAGCCGACAAACAAAAAGACGGTCCATGCAATACATGCCCAGTCGGGCATACCGCCCGGGATACCCAAAAAGAACAGGAGCATTACGGCAGCGACAAGCCACGGCGCAATGCGGATATAGGGACGCATCTGCCCCTCTTTGGTGCGGGTTTTGTCCACGATAATGCCCATAATCGGGTCGTTAATTGCATCGAAAATGCCGCAGAAGAAACGGATTTTTGATGCAATTTCCATCGGCCTGCCCGGTCGCTCCGGTGTTGCAAACCGTTCCAAAAGGATATTGGTTAAAAAGTAGTTTAAATACTTCGAGCCTGTCATCGAGGTAAACATGCCCTGCGCGCCGCGTCCGAGCGCATAGGAAATGTTTTCGCGCCAGGTAAGAAAAGTTTCCTCGCCGACGTCCTTTTTTACAATTTTACTGTCTAAAAATTCCGTGATTTTATTTGCCATAGGTTTCCCCTTTCGCTTTTCTTTCTCTTATCATCGCTTCCGTCTGCTATGCCGCCAAATATCAGCGGCTTTCTTTCTGCAAATCGTCGCGTGCCGCCAAAACATCGCGCATGCAAAGCACGGTTGTAAAAAAGGAAACTGCCGCCGCAAGCACAGTGAATACGGTTTTCAGCGTTTTCATCAATCGGGTCACCTCCGACAGAAAATATTTATACAAATATATCATACCGCAATCTTCCGATTTTGGCAATACAACAATTTCACCCCATTCGGCAAAAATTCCGAACGGGGTGAAAAAACGGATGAAACGGGCTTATGCACCTGTGTGCGCAATCAATTCCGCATAAGTCGGGTATGTATACGGTATGCCGAAATACTCGAGTATTGCATTTTTCTGCGTCATACAGCGGTCGAACTCTTCTGTGTTCCGATAGATGAAATCGTATTCGGCAAGCTTCTGCCAGGTTGGATTTTCCACCGCAACAAACGGCAAGGGTTCATTTTCTGCCGCAAAGCATCCGCCAAAGCTCCCGCAATACAGACGAAATTCTTCATAAGGCAGCTTTTGCTGATATGCATCGGTATACACTTTGCGTTTCAGAAAAACATAATACTCCTTTTGCGCCTGCATCGGCAAAAAGCAGGAAAGACAATCTATTCTGCCGGCTCTATCTGCAAAGCGAAACTGTTCATACATACCTATCGTCCGATTTTCATACGATTTATCGCCGACATAGACCTCCAGCACCTCTACAGTGCTTAATTCGGCGTTATAGCGGTCTGCGCGTTCGCCTGTAAAGCGCACCTTTGCAATCAAATCCGTGTCCGCCAAATACGTTTGGATGTCATCCTCGATTGTGTCCGCAGAAGGCATCTGCGACAGGCTGAGTACATAAGCCTGCCGCTCCTCTGCGGTTGCCGAGGTGTACACATAGCTTCGCCTTACGGCAATTCCCACGCCGATACCGACCAGAATAGAGACAGACACAACTGCGGCTACTGCCATTTGCAGCTTACGCATTTTTCTCACACACCTTTCCGGATACCAATTTATAGGTTGTGTCGCATATGGCTTCGATTTCCGCTTTGTCGTGACTCGCCAGCAGAACGGTCGCACCGCGCGCACGTTCCTCCAAAAGAATTTTATTTAGCAGCTCTACGCCGTCCTCATCTAAGCTGTTTGTCGGTTCGTCCAAAATCAGCAAATCGGGTTTTTCCATAATTGCCTGTGCAATCACAAGCCGCTGCCGCATACCAAGAGAGTATTTCCCCACGCGCTTCTTGCTGTTCGGGTCGAGTCCCACACGCTCAAGCGTCTGCAAAATTTCCGATTTTCCAATTTGCTTTTTGATTTCGGCAAGCGTCTGCAAGCATTCAAAGCCGCTCATATAGCTCCACAGTCCGATATTTTCAATCAGCAGCCCTAAACTCGGTGGGAAAGAAATATCCTTTCCCAACACTTGACCGTCGATGGTAATTGTTCCCTCGGTCGGCGTAATTAAGCCCGCTACGGCGCGAAACAACATGGTTTTTCCGCTGCCGTTTCTGCCCACAAAGCCGATGATACTCTGTTTCGGGATTTCCAGAGATATGTGATTTAAAACCTTTTCCGATTCGATTTCCTTAGTTAAGTTTTCAATTTTGATATAGGGCTTGTCCATTTGCTCATCTCCCACAAGATAAAAAGTCCTTTTTCCGAAGTATTGCCAAACCGATAAGGATTTCTGCCGCCGCACACACCGCAAAAAGGAGCACCGCCGTTTCTACGGGTAAGAAGTCACCCTGCGTAAATTCCGCATCGTAGCCTATTTGGAAAAACCATGCGTTTTTCCGCCACAAGACAAAGTAGTTGTAAATCGGATTGGCAAGCAGCAAGGGCAGGCAGCGGCGCGTCGGATAAATTACAGCGGCGCACAAAAGCATTCCCGCAAGTCCGGCAAAGCACGCCCATTTTTCTGCTACAGCAACGGATAAAACATTGACGAACAGAACCGCGCAAAAACAAAACAGCAGAGTCGTTCCGAAAACTGTCAGCAAAATGCGCCAATCATTTTTTGACGGCATTCCGTACCGATATGCGCTGTAACCGCCGATGCAAAGCGTCACAGTGCTCACCGCCGCCGTACATGCCGAAAGCAGTTGCCGCACCTTCCCGAAAAACCAACGCCGCAGCGTACCTGCACGCGGCAGAATATACACAACTGCCCCCGACAAATCCTCCGTTACACAGGACGCCGTCAGGATTTGCAGTGCCATAGGCAAAATCAGCGCAATGACAAAGGACAACAACGCGCCCTCTACCGAGGCGGGAGAATAAATCATATTCATAAAAACGTCCGAAAAGCCATGAAAGGGCGCCCCGTGCATCAAGCCGATTTTAAAAACGGCATAAATCACGGCCACGGCAAAAACGCCGGCGGTATTCCGATTCTTCAATTTCTTTTCCATAGCTTTTTTGACGCTCCTGCATCACACAAAACGTTATCCAATTTGGCAATCGCCCTACGGGAAAGCAAGGCAACAGCAAGGAGAAGCACGGCAAGTGCCGCAAAAAACATCCAAGGCTTTTTGCCCTCGTGGCTGTCTATGACAAACAGATATTGTAAAAATGCGAAATTCGCTTTCGGTTCGCACATTCCCGAGACAATGGCAAGCAGATTGTTGAGAATAAACACAGAAACAATCGCCCAAATGCGGTTTCGCGCCACAAAATAAGAAAGCACATATGCCGTTACGCCCAACAATCCCGAAAAAAGAGAGATTGCAATACAAAACAGGAAATTGTAAAGATACGGATGTAATACCAGCAAACGCGGAAACAGAACATTGACCGTAATATACGGTTCCACATAATACATACTTTGATCTGTACTCAGATTGGTATAATCTGCAATTGCACTTATCGGGAAGGCAAGCAGATTTAAAAGCATATTCAGTAAAAACGGCACCAGCACCAGCAATACCGCAGAAAGAAACACTGCCGCACCCTTGGAAAAGAAATACTGTGACGCAGTTTTATATTTGGTCAGCAAAATCGGCAATGTGTTTTTTTGCTTCTCGCAAAAGTAGGAGTCCGCAAACGGCAGTGCTGCAATCAGCGGCAGCAAAACACCAAGAAGATAGACTTGGCTCACCGTACCCCTGCCGATATAAAGCTGGTCAGCGGCGGGAACCGCCATAAACTCTATGCCGTAATACGGCAGACAGCTTGCACAAAAGGTTCCCACACAAAACAGACACATAAAGCCCAGCATCAGCCAAAAGGAAGGGGTTTTCCACAGCAGCTTCATTTGGAATTTCATAGTATCACCTACAAACAGTCGGGAGCGGTAACCCCGTGCAGACGGCACTGCCCCCGACCGGAAATTATCTAATCGGAATTACTGGAATCTCGCTGTACCGTACAATGTTTTCGAGGCCACATTCGGCTGCTCTGCATACATATATGCTACCGAGCCGGTTGTAAAGGTCTCGTCCTGTCTATACCATATTTTTGTAAACCCTGCGTTCTTGTATATTTGCGTTTTTGGTCCGACAATATAACCTCTGGCATTGCGAACCCAAACCCTTAATGTGTTTGTTGTTCCGTCCGTCCACTTGAACTCATCGTAATGTGTATCCGGTGTGGTTTTTGTCGCAGATGCAATCAGCGTATTCGCAGAATTTGCACGCAATGTAACGGAAACGGAAATATCCTGTGACTCTGCCGCCACAGAAAAGCTTAAGGTCAAAATTGCCAACAATGCGGCAATACAGCCGGAAATCAGTTTTTTTGCTTTCATAAAATTCAATCCTTTCGATTTTTCATTTGGCTTTGCTGTACTTTCTGTTGAATTTCTGTAACAAAATCCTTTCATACGCGAACCATCGGACGCTCCTCCTCTCTAAAAAAGCACAGACAAAACAAAAAGGTGACACCTACGGCATTTGCAGGTATCACCTTTTCTAATTTAAACCTATATAACCCTCTCGACCTCGCGAAGTCTAAACCGTAATACCGCAAACAGTTTGTCCCGACACAAAGATTCTTTTTCCCTCTGTGCACAGCATACCATACCGCAAGTAAAAAAGCTATGCACAGATTCGACAAAAATCAGACAATAAACGCTGTGAACAATCACAAAATCGCTTTACAGTTCCTCTATCTTTTTCCCGAACACCTTGGTTTTGCCGAGGGCGGTGATGAGGTTATCCATTCGGCTCAAACGGTTTTCCCGCTTCGGACGGCGGTAGGTCATCGGAATTTTTTCCAATCTATCGTTCAAGGGGAATAACGCGCCGCCGCACGCAGGTTCTGCAAACGCGGTTACCGCAAACACAACAATTGCATCCTCCACAGGCAGTACGAGCGTATCGTCCGTGATATCCACTTCCGCATAGAACAAGTATGTCTGCACGGCAATTTCATCGCCTGCCGCACTGTGCAAATGCGTAAATTCCTTTGCAAGCGTACAGCGTTTCAGATAGCCCGATTCACCCGCCGCATATAAGTCGCCTGCGCCCAGACGCTCGTGAAAATCCGGTACGGATACGAGCTGTATCTGCGTACCGCTCCGAAACGGTATATCCTTATCGCCTTTTAAGGAAGTCAGCAGTAACGCGGCTTTCTTCGTGCCTTTCGGCAGTTGTACGGTCTGCCCGCCGCAGACGAGCGCGTTTTGCTCGGCGTCGGAAAGCGAGAATACCGCATCCTTACAGCGGATTTCCTGCGGGAACTGCTCAGACGGCAGGGTGTACCCTTTCAGAATACCGTTCTTACGGCTGGTATTCGATGAAGTTGCGGCGCAGTTATACGGCAGACGCACGGGCGTACCCGTGTTTGCCTGCGCGCATACATTCGGCGCTTGCAGTTCCAAACGGAAGGTCATCGGCGCAAACGGCGCAATATCGAAAATCAACTCGCCGTTTTCCACGCGCGCCTCTTCCAGGATTTCCTCCGACGCATTGCAAATCCAAGCGGACTTTATTCCCTCGCCCGCAGTAATTTTTACCTTTTCATGCGCTTCGCCCACGCCTTCGTTCACACGGAGAATCCAATGCTTTCCATCCTCGGCCTGTTTGACGGCACGCAGCAAAACAGCAGGGTCGGACACGCCTGCAAAAGAATATTCGCTCGGCAAAATGCCCTCGTTGCCGCATTCGGCTTTGAACACGCGCATGGGCTGGTTGAAGCAAATGCCCGCCGCCTGTGTTTCGGTTAAATTTTCACCCGCATGGCTGAAAATGCCGAATGCGTAACGGTTGCGTCCCAATTCCATACAGCTTTGCTGACTGTCCCCCCGGTAATCGGCGCGCGGGGTGTGGATTCCCGTCAGCCGAAGCGTATCTGCAGTCGGATGGTCCCAGCCGTATTTGCAGTCGCTCAAGACAGACACACCGAATTCCGCCCCGCTGATGTCTGCCCAATTCTGCGCGGGAACTTCGTAAAGCTTTTCGGTGTTTAAGCCGCGGCGAATAAAGCCGAGACCCAAATCATATGCCGCGTTTTCATTTTGCACGGTAAAAGAAAACGGCGTTTTCAACAGTGTGCGGGGACTGCACCAATCTATTTTGTTTTCCACACGCACGGTCTTTTCGCCGTATCCGAGCGAAATACGCTGTACAAATACGGAATCCCCCGCCTTTCGGCGCGTCTCTATGCATACGCGTGCCGCGCCGTCCTCCGAAACACGGAAGGTCGGATCGGCGGCATAGGCTTTCGGTTTCGCCATAACCTCTTTATAGGTAAGCTCCCATGCGGGCCAGTCGTGTGAACCGTTGTATTTATGCAGTGCCATACGCACGGGCGCGGATAGCAGTTCTTTTTTCAACTCCTTGTCAAAAACGGAGCAAATGTCGCCGTTGTCGTCCAACAGCACCTTGTATTTTTGATTCTCCAGACTGCGTTCGGTGCAGGAAAGCACATTTTGGTCTGCATACGGTTCTGTTGCCGCCGTAATGCAGTACACCGCCATGCCGTTTGCGGGCACTGTTGCAGTGAACCAAGCCACGCCGTCGGAAATTTGTGACGGAACAGCCGTACCCGCCGCATTTTTCACGCGTATATACCGTACATTTTGAAATTCAGGCAGTATACATTTAACCGCTTCCGTTCTTTCAAACTGCGTGGGATTGGAAACCGCTACCGCCGTACCGCGTTTGAAAGGCACGGTCATTTGGCGAACAACCTGTGCCGCCGCCGTTTCATAAATCTGAGAAAACTGATTCAGACTCAGCGCATAATCGTTCCAGCTTCGCTTGTAGGCGCGTTCTACCGAAGTACCCGGTAAGTCGTCATGGAATTGGTGCGCAATCACACGCTTCCAAGCGGTGTCCAGCTCCGCTTTGGGATAGGCGCCCGCGCCGAGATATGCCGCCACAGACGAAAAACGCTCTGCCGCATCGGCAAGCTGTTCGTTCAGCTTGTTCCAGCGCTTGCCCGTTGCACGCGAGGTGTAGCCGCCGACGCCGTGGTCGGTAGAAACCAATTCATTGTTCCACACAGGCAGTTTTACTTTCTGGTCGGCGGTTAACTCCGTATCCATAATGCGGAACACCTTGTCTGCACTGACGATTTCGACGTCTGTACCGTCCGCGCCGTTTTTCTGCTTCTCGCGTACCACGGTGCGCACGGATTTCTCTTTCGGCGCGCCGCCGCGGTCACCCGTGCCGTGCAGAAGATAGGTCATCGGCAAATCATATTTTTCTATATTGTTTTTAAGCTTATCAGGCGCATTCTTGTGTTCGCGCACCGACGAGAGCGTCGCACTGTAATCCTGCGCGTCTAAAGACGCATATACACGACTGCCGTCTACACCCTGCCACAGTCCCAAATCAAACGGAATACCGTAAGCGGAGCTCCAAGTCAGCTTCTGCGTCGTGAAGCCCAACAGCCCCGCATGCTTGATGATGCTCGGCAAAGCATAGCCGAAGCCGAAACAGTCGGGCAGATAAATATCTACACTCGTTTTGCCGAATTTCTCCGCAAAATAGCGGTTGCCGTATAAAATATTGCGAAACAGCGCTTCGGGCGAGGGTACGTTAACGTCGCCGTTTTCATAGGCACTGCCCGTGACAAACCAACGTCCGTCCGCTACATATTTTTTGAGCTGTTCAAACTTTTCGGGGTAATACTCCTCCATCAGCTCATAACGGCGCGCGCCCTCAAAACTGAATACATAGTCGGGATATTTTTCAAACAGCTTAAAGTTGTCGTCTAAGGTTGCGGGAATGTATTCGCGCACGGTGCGTTCAAAATCCCAGTTCCACACGGTATCCAAATGCGCGGTTGCAACCGTATAAATTGTCGGTTTTTTCTGCTTTTCCATAAATATATTTATCCTTTGGATTTATTTGTTTTTACGTTTTTTCAGATGCTTGCCGAGGAATACCCCGCCGACAGTCAGTACAGCTGCCGCCGCAATTCCGCCGAAAAATGCCGGCAGAAAATTGTTTTTGTATTCAATATAGCCGTGGTTCTTCTTATAGAGATTGTATACCTTTAAGCCCGTCAACTCGTCAAAGCTTAAAATTTCAGAGTCGAATTTTGTGAGGTCGGATTCATTCAGCGTAATCGTGCGCACGCCGCGGTGATTGCCGTAACTGTAAAACGTCACCGCTGGGCAGGCGACAAGGTGGATGCCCTTGTAAACACCTGCAAAATCGTTCACGTGGTCATGCCCGAAAAACGCGCCGATAACGTCGCCCTGCTGCAACCAACTGTCGAACTGCCCGTGGTTCACATCAGGCGGGCAGGGTCCTTCGTTTAATTCGCCCTCATAAATATATTCGGGATTCGCCGTAAACCAACGGTCACTGTAACTGCCGTGTCCGCGTACCGCGCCCTTCGTGCCGAATTTCACGGTGTTGAACATCTCATAAGCTTCGGGTACGATGATATGCTGAAATACCAGAGACGGAAGCGGCTCGCCGCCGTTTTCGGCTTTCAGCGCATCGGACGTCCTTTGATACCACGCGGTTTGATCCTCATGCACATAGCCGTAACCGCCGCCCTCTTCATCAGGCGTATAGGGGTTGGAATCCATGAGCCAAAGATTAAACACATTTTTTGTGCCGTCTGAGCCGAGAATCGGCAAATTATAAGTGCCGACGCCCGTCAGCTCCTCGCCCTCGACGGCGAGGCAGGTTTTATATTTTTGGAAACAGGCAAGAATCCATTCCTTTGCCTCTTCCTCGGTCATGCCGTTATTTTCATCGCAAAGCCCCTCGTGGTCGTGATTGCCGAATACCAGCGCAAACGGAATCCCGCGCTCGTCAATCGGCTTCGCAACCGCATCCACTGCCGCTTCCGTCTGCGCTTTGTCCACACCCTTCCACCAGCCTGCGGTGTTGTCGCCGAGCAATATAATCAAATCTGGATTCGCGCGGTCAATCGCCGCGTGCATAAGCGCAGTTGTTTCTTTCTGCGGCGTATGTGTATCCTGCAAATCGGATAAAACTAAAATTTTAAACTTTCCGTCACGGAACTGCAACTGTGTTTCCTCCGTTTTCTCCGCCGCAAAGCCTACGCACAGTGTATCAAACAGCAAAATGCAAATAATGGCAAGACAGCCGAAGATTTTGAATGATTTTTTCGCCATTACGCTTCCTCCCCTGCGCTTTGCGCCGCCTGCTCGCGGCGTTCGCGGATTTCCGCATGAATTTGGTCAAGCTTTTTGCGATCCAAATCATAGAAGATATACGGAATCAAAGAAAGCAGATTTAAAACAGAAGGAATCATCGTAACAAGACCCCATAGCCAAAGACGTGTGTTGACAGCTCCCCCCTCGGCAAGCGTCATTTCCGCGCCGACCTGCTGAAGCCCGATAAGCGGAATAATCGCCGTGGCAACCGCCGTGCTCAAAGAGCCTGTCAGCTTGCTGATAAAGGTCAGAAGCGAGAAGGTCATGCCCTCGCCGCGCTCACCCGTTTTCCACTCCATGTAATCCACGGTGTCGCCCACCATTTTGGTCGGGATAACCATGTTGACACTCGAAATCAGGCTCGTAAACACGCCCTGAAGTGCCATGAGCGGCGCAATGACGCGTGCATCGGTATAAGAACGGCAGCCCAACAGGAAAATGCCGACGGTCACAACCGCGCGCAGAATCGCCATGCGAATGACAATCTGCTTGGAGCTCCAGCGCCGCTCGAGCTTCGGCAACAAAAGATAGGCGAAGAAGCCCGCAATCGTCCCGGGAATACCGACCACGATGGAAAGACTTGCAAGCCCCAGAGACAGCGCATAGAAATACTGCGTAAAGGTATCGGCAATCCCGCCGACCGTACCGAGTACAGAGGAAAGCACCAGTAAGAGTAACGGCTTGTTTTTAAACAGATAACGGAAGCAGTCGCTGATTTTCGGTTCGTCGCTGGTCTGTACAATACGCTCGCGGGAGAAAATACCCGCCAAAGAGAACAGCCCCATGCCGACTGTACCCGCAATAACGCCGAGAAACAGGAATACCTGACGCAAATCCCACGGAATCACACCATTACGGTACAAATCGATGCAGACGGAAATCAGAATTGAGGGCAGTCCGCCGATGATGCTCGAAATGAAGCGCGCCGAGGTAATGACACGGGAACGGTCCTCGGGATTCGGTGAAATCGCCGCCGAAAGCCCCCAAAACGGGATGTCACCGATGGTATAAAGGAATTCCCATAGGAAATAGGTGATGCACATATAAACGATTTTCAGCGCGTCCGACTGCACATGGGAAAGGAACTGTGCGCCGCCGAAAAAGACCACGGTGGCAATCCCCAACGGAATCGGCACAAACAGCAAAAACGGACGCAGCTTGCCGTGCCGCGTGCGGGTACGGTCTACAATCATGCCCATAATCGGGTCGTTGAAGGCATCCCAAAGCCCCATAAAGAAAATCATGGTGGCAACTGCCGGTGCGGGAATGCCGAATACCGTAACCAAATAGAAGGTTAACTGCATACGCACCATGTTGTAACCGATGACCTGCCCGCCGTTTGCCACGCCGTACAGCACGGTTTCGCGCACACCGACATAACGCCGTTCACGCGGTTTCTGAAGATTCGCCATATGTATCTCTCTCCTTTTTGTGTCGTACCTCTATCGATAAAACAAAAACTTTTTATGTTCGGAGCCGAACTTTGCCCGCAATAGGTTCGCACAAATTTGTCATTCTGAGCCCCTTAGGCGAAGACTCTTACACAGAACAATTAAAATTGGATGCACAATTGTAGGGGTCGGCGTCCGCGACGACCCGCAAAGTTTCAGCAAATTTCATCGGGCGAACACAGTTCGCCCCTACGGGGTTTGTACACAACCGTCAATTTGCGCGAAATGTGCGGGCGCGCAATGCACGCCCCTACGGGTGTGTGCCCCGCCGTTGGTTTGCACGGATTTCGCGGGTGGGAATCCCTCCGTCACGGCTTCGCCGTGCCACCTCCCTTTCACAAGGGAGGCATTCGCCCCTACGGTTTGTGCAGATTTTTGCGGGGCGCCGAGTCGTCGCCCCCTACGGGGTGTGCATTGCCACTGGTTTGTATTGGTACGCGGTCAGGCGGTATATATCGGTGCGGTTACGGCGAGCTGACAGTTTTCTTCGCCGTTAATTTCGCCCCAAAGCTCCGCACGGTACCAATGCGCAGGCACAAGCGGCAGTGTCATTTGCAGTTCCCCGCCGCAGAAAGGCTGTTCCGCAAGCAGTTCCCCGCCGTTTGTAAAAACACGTACCGTTTTCGGTGTGTACCTGTCACTATGCGGTACGGACTCGGCACGCGCCGTATTTGTATGGATACAAAATACGGTTTCGCCCGACTGCACGGTATCGCCGACTGTCGCGCCTGTTTCCGTTTCGAAATAAAACAGCGGCCCTGCCGAAACGACTGTGCGTCCCGCAAGGATTGCCGTCTTCATGTTTTCAGGCGTTAAATCTTTGCCGTCGCACAGTAAATACGTGCACGCCGCAGGGTATATATTCTTAGTCGGTCTGTGCCAATCGCGCCCGAAGGTGGGCGTTAAATGAAAGCCTCGGTCAAGAATCGACTCCCAAAGCCGGATGGCGCGGCGGTTTGCCGTGTTTAAATACGGCGCACCCTCCGACCAGATTTCCATATAATTGACAAGCGCCCAATCCTGCACATTATAATCCCAATGCCCGCCCGTGCAAATCGGCGTTCCGATTTGAAACGGATGCGCTACGCCGCAGATACCGCCGTTTTCATGCACCTGCCGCAGTTTTTCGTCAATCGTATCGGGCAGTGCGTCCCGCCAGTCTACGTCACGCTTGCAATCGAGTACGGGCATATGCCCGAAATATGTTGTCCATTCCATCCCGCCGAGTACGGGAAGCGTGCCGATTGCCTGTGCTTCAGGCACGCCCGACTGCGTGTTGTGGTCAGTCAGGCAAATGCCGTCTAATTTTCGTTCCCGCGCCGTCGCAAGCAGGGTTTCCGCCGTAAAATCGCCGTCGCTGTGGACGGTGTGGCAGTGCAGTTCACAGGCGAACCAGTTTTTGGCATCAAGCATTCCCTTCACCCGCCTCTGCTTCGATTTGAATTGCACAGTCGCAAAATTCCGTCACCAATGCGTGTACATTTAAGGTAAGCTTCCATTCCCCCGCCGAAATTGCGCCTTTGTAAAAGCCCGGAGAGGCTTTGGATTCAGACAGTTTGTGCACCTGCCGCGGCGCTTGGCGGTGTGCCGCACCGCGGTACCCGCGCGGGTCGTCTAAAGACAGCGTCACCAGATTTTTCAGCGGCAAAAAGCGGTCCGCCGCAGGGTATTCCCCGCGAAATGCGCCCGCATCGCGCAAAAGACAGTCCTCTGAAAGCTTCGCCCCCGCCGCGCCCGATAGCTCCTTCGGGGCATAGCTGTATGTAATTCGTAACTGCTTCGCGTTTTCGGGTACACAAAACGGCAACGAAATATTTGTTTTTTCCATAGCGGGCGTTAAATGCACCCGCGTTTCCAAAAGGGTTTTCATTTGTGTTCTCCGTCATATTTTTCCATAAATTGCAACAGAGCCGCGTTATAGGCTTCGGGATTCGTGTAATAACTGCGTGCGTGTACCGCGCCGTCAACCGTCAGATTTTCTTTCTCTGTCGGGCATGCGTCAAACAGAATATCCTGCATAAAGGTCGGCACAAAATCGTCCGCCGCACCGTGAATGAACAGAATCGGCTTTTTTGCGCACTTTACAGCGTCCAGCGAGGACGCGGCTTTAAAGCCATAGCCGCAAAACAGACGGCTGTATAAATCACAAATATGTAAAAACGGGAAATCGGGCAACCGGAAAGAAGTGTGAATCTGATAAGAGAATTCATCCCACGCCGAGGTGTACGGGCAGTCGGCAATCACGCCTTTGACCGCCGTATCTTCCAAATGATTGCTCATCATCAAAACGGTTGCCGCGCCCATGGAAACTCCCAACAGGAAAATGCTGTTTTCGGGAAAACGCTCCTTCGCGTAGCGCAGCCACAAAAAGGTATCTTTGGATTCGTGCGTGCCGTAGCCCATATATTTTCCGTCGCTCTCGCCGCATCCGCGATGGTCGGGAATGACCAAGGTGTAGCCGTTTTTATAAAGATACGGCGCCATGAAACGATATTCCCCCAGCCCCGAACTGCGCGCGCCGTGGCATAAAAGCATGGTTCTGCCGTTCGGGTGTTCGGGCACAAGCACACGCCCGATGAGCTTCGCACCGTCGGGCGCAATCAAAACAACATCCTCGCGCGGCAATGCGCAAAATTCGGCTTTGGCGGTTTTTGCATCCGCCTCATAAACGGTATCTGCCGTTTCATTGCCCGCAATCATTTTTTCAATAAATTTCGGCACAGGAATTGTTTTGCGCCAAACGAGCTGATTGAACACAAACGCACAGCCCAAAAACAGAATCAAAAGGAGCACGCCGAGCAAAATCAAAAGTACTATCCCTGCGGTTTTCATACTTTATCCCCCCACAGATCTAAATTGGAGCGCATAATTTTGTCACAAAGCGCTTCGGTCGGGAAATCAAGGAAAAACCACCCGCACGCGCGGTCTTTCGGCAACGGATATTCCGAGAACTGCGCATTCACATACACCGCGTTTTCCTCGGGAACACCGCCCCCGCCGCAGGTGCTTAAATAGTGCAGATATATTTTGTGCGGCGACGGACGCGCCGATTCCAAAAACGGCTTTTCACAGTCCATCCATTTCCGTTCGGGTGCAAGGCGATAACGGTCCTGCACCGATGCACAGCAATCCGCAGACTGCGTGACCGTCAGCGGCGCGGTCTCGGTGCGGGACGCTTGGTCCTCCCACACGGAAAAATCCAATCCGCACGAATTTATATTTTCAAAGGATTCTGCCTTTTTACAGCGGCGCAGCAGCACCAGCTTCCCGCAGCACTCCGACAGGCGCGGCACACGGTTTTCCAAATACCACAGGTTTTCCTGTCCGCGAATATATTGGTTGTAAAACGCCTTGAAAAACGGCTGTTGCAGACAGCCTCTGTCCTGCTTGATACTCAAAACCACTGTTTCGCGTGGATTCTCCTGCAAAAATGCTTTCAGAATCCCGAACACCTCGTCAAAGGTCAGGCGTTCTTTTTTGGATGCATCCCGATAGCAATTCGCTTTCCCATGCACCAAATAAAAGCGGTTACCCGTGCGGCACAGGCGGATATCCAACAGCCGCACACCCATATTTAACTGTTCTCGGAACGTATGCGTTTGGCATTTTGCAAGCCGTGAAAATGCGCAAAAAGCCGTCGCGCTGTCATGCGTGCCGGCTAAATTGAGCTCTGAAAGATATATACCACCTGATAAGGCGGATAAAACATTCTTGTTTTCCAAAATACAAACCTCACTAAAGGACAACTCTCTGCAAAAAGAATCGCCCAAGGGGGAATTTTATTGCTATAATCATATCGTATTTTGCACAGAAAAGCAAGAACTTGTTTCGGGAAAATAGTAAAGTTTCCCGAATTTTACTGCCTAAATTACTGCTCCGCCGTTAACGGACAGCGTCTGCCCCGTGATGTACCCCGCATTTTCCCCCGCCAAAAACAGTACCGCCGCCGCGATTTCCTCGGGGGTGCCCAAGCGCTCCGTCGGCGTCTCCTCGGCGACCGCACGGCAGACGTCCGCGCCCATACGCCGCATCATATCGGTATCCACCGCCCCGGGGGATACCGCATTGACTGTAATGCCCGACGGCGCAAGCTCTTTGGCAAGCGCTTTCGTCATACCGATAAGCCCCGCTTTTGCCGCCGAATAATGCACCTCGCACGAGCCGCCCGTCTCCCCCCACATCGAGGCAATATTCACGATGCGCCCGTACTTTTGATGCAGCATATCGGGCAGAACCGCGCGCGTCATATAAAATGCGCCTGTCAAATGTACCGACAGCATATCCGCCCATTTTTCATCCGTAATATCGGTAAACAGAAGCTGTTCGGATATGCCCGCGTTGTTGACAAGCGCATCGGTTTTGCCGAGCTTTTCACGTACGGTATCGACAGCGTTTTGTACAGACGCACTGTCCCGCACATCGCAAGATACGGCAACCGCGCGTCCCCCACCGTTTTCAATTTCCCGAACCAGCGCCTGCGCCGCCGTTTCCGAGGTTTTGTAAAGCACCGCAACCGCATATCCCGCACGGGCAAACGCCAGCGAAACCGCCCGCCCGATGCCCGTCGCGCCGCCTGTGATGATTGCTGTTTTTTGCATAACTGTTTTCTCCTTTACCGCACGCTGTATAAAACCTTATTTTTCATTTTCTGCGCGTGCAACAGTCCTAAATCCGTAAATTTCAATACAAAACTGCGGACAGTCGCAAACGCGGCGTCGCCGAAGTCCTTTTCGAGCTGTTTGGTTGTGAACGACGTTCCTGCATATGCAGATAAAACAAATTGCCACAGCTTGGCTTCCTTTTCCGTCAGTCTGCCTGCGGCGAGCGCGTCGCGGTATGCCTCTAAGGTGCGGGGCTGTACGGCGTCTTTCGTCATTTTGCCGTACACATGCTCGATGAAATACAAAAGAAACGGCGTGACATCTATAACATCGGACAATTTGAAATTCTCTTCCGCAAAAGTGAACGCATCATAATATTTTTTTTTGCTTTTTTCAATATAACTTGAAAACGGCACAAACAGTGTAGAGGCGTACCCTTTCTGAATTAAAAACCACATATGCACAAAACGCGCCATTCTGCCGTTTCCGTCAAAATACGGATGCAGGAAAGCGATATAAAAATGCAGCATTGCCGCTTTCAGCAAATCGTTTATCCCGTCCTTTGCATTGGCAAACCCGACAAGGTCTTTCATACAGCGCGGCAGTTTGCGATGGTCGATGCCTCTGTGTTCCACTTTATCACTCAACACAAATACTGCGTCGTGACGGTACAAACGCCCTGCCTGCAACTGATTTTCCGCCTCCAAAAAATTGCCGATAGACATTTTGTAAAGTTTAAACAGATTTTCTTCCGTTATCGTATTCTCACGGTTGCTGATAAATTCAAATCCGCGCTTCAGACCTAAAATCCTGTCCTCTTCCTCATCCTGCGGTGCAAATCCCTTCAGAATCCTGCGGACACTGTCGCGGTTAAAGTCAATGCTCTCTATTAAAGAGGTTGCAACAATTTCCTCTTCCAGCGCTTTTACGCCGAATGCCGCGTTTTGCGGCGTATAAAGCAGTTTCACCGTCTCCAAATTTACGCCTATGCAAGCATTTAAATAGACCAAATTTTCACCTTTAAAATCGCATATCGGCAGACGGGTGTAGTAAGAATGCTTCAAAACCTCTAAAAATGCGCTGAAATCATTCGGATATTTATATTTTAACTTTTTAAAATCGACAAAATGCTTGTCTGACAGCATTTCAGAAAATCGAATGGCATCCATTTCGCACGCTCCGAACTGATTATTATTGATACTATTTTGTATCATTATAAAGAAATTCTGTACGATTGTCAATATGCCTTTTGCTTTTCGGCAAACAGAATCCAAATTTGCTTTTCCCCGTAAGACCCGCAAAAAACTTCGTCTTATATTTGACATATAATAGGTAATATCTTATAATATACAGATACATAATATTCCTGTAGGTTCTCCGAAAAAATCTGCGGATGTGAAATCAAAGAAGGTCGTTTTATGCAATTTCAGGAAAGAGAATTTTTACCCGTGATTTTGGGTGCGGATATTACCGCCTATTCCTTAGCGCGCAGTTTCCATGAGGAATACGGCATCAAATCGCTCGTGTTGAGTATGTCCGAGGGCGGGTACATCGCCAATTCCGACATTATTGAAAACCGTGTGTTCGAGGGGCTCGAAAAAAAGGAAGTTCTTGTAGAACGTCTTTTGGAAGTCGGGCGGGAATTTGAGGGCAAAAAGAAGCTGATTGTACTCGGCTGCGGTGACTGGTACGTCCGTGCGCTGATTGAAAGCAAAGCGGTTTTACAGCCCTATTACATTGTACCCTATATTGACGAGGAATTGCTTAATAAAATCGTTTTGAAGGACAAGTTCTATGAGATTTTTGAGGAATTGGGGTTGGATTATCCCGAGACCTACACCTACACCTGCGGGGAAGAAAACGATTTAAGCTTTAAATTTCAATACCCCGTCATTGCAAAGCCCGCGAACTCCGCTATGTATCACTACGCGAAATTCCCCGGCAAGAAAAAAGTGTTCAGCTTTGACAACGAAGCGTCTTTACGCGAAATGCTCGGCAATTTGGAGCAGTCAAGCTATGACTACAAGTTCCTGATTCAGGACAAAATCCCCGGGGACGACACCTATATGCGCGTACTGACCTGCTACTGCGACCAAAATTCCAAGGTGCGGTTCGCCTCTCTCGGGCGCACGCTGTTGGAAGACCACACGCCGACGGCAATCGGCAACCCTGTGGCAATTATCAATGAAGTGAATCCCGAAATCGTGGCGGCGGCGACCAAGTTTTTGGAGCATATCGGCTATGTCGGCTTTGCGAATTTCGATATTAAATATGACCGCCGCGACGGGAAATACAAATTCTTTGAAATCAACGTGCGTTTAGGGCGCAGTAGCTTCTATGTTACAGGCAGCGGCTTCAACACCGTAAAGTGGATTGTGGACGACTATATTTACAACAACCTGCCTGAATACACCGTGGCGGACAATATCCATCTGTATACCGTTGTGCCGAAGGGCGTCATTATGAAATACGTTTCCGACCCCGAATTGAAAGCGCAGGCAAAGGCACTGTTCAAGGCGGGCAAAGTGTCTTACCCTCTGCTTTACAAAGCGGATAAGAATCTGAAGCATTGGTTCTACGCCGTAGCGGCACTTTTCAACCAGTACCGCAAATTCCATAAATATTTTTAAGGAACAGCTATGAAAGAAAAAGTTTTGGGCATTTTGGGCGGCGTCGGTCCGCTTGCAACCATCTATTTTGCCGATTTGGTCATTAAAATGACGGACGCCAAAAGCGACCAAGAGCATATTGCTATGGTAATTTTAAATCACGCGTCCATTCCTGACCGCACGGAATATATTTTGGACAACACGAAACCTAACCCCCTGCCCGTTATGATTGCGGATGCACAGCAGTTGGAGCGCGACGACTGTGATTACATTGTAATTCCCTGCAATACCGCGCACTATTTCTTTGATGAAATTCAAAAAAGCGTATCCGTCCCGATTATTAACATTTTAGAAGAAACCGTTTCCTATGCCGAAAAAACCGTGCCGAATCTGAAAACGCTCGGCATTTTGGCGACGGAAGGGACGGTAAAGTCGGGCGCATACCAATCTATAATTGAAAAGCACGGACTTTCCTGCCGTGTGCCGAACGAGGATGACCAAAAATCGCTGATGCACATCATTTACGACCAGGTCAAGGCAGGCGAAAAAGTGGATATCTGCGAATTCCTGCGCATCGTCGGGGAACTGAAAAAAGCAGGCTCGGACGCAGTCATTTTAGGCTGTACAGAGCTTTCCGTTATCAAAAAGGATTTCAATTTAAACCGTGCCGATATCGTGGATTCCATGGAATGCCTGGCACGCGCAAGCATTACGCTTTGCGGCAAAAATATTAAGGCGGACAGAGCCTAAAACGAGGTAAGCACCATGTGTGGATTTGTCGGATATGTAAACAGTACCGAAAATATTGCGGAAAACGAAAAAATCATTAAGGCGATGGCGGACAGAATCATCCACCGCGGCCCCGACCAGGACGATTATTACGTGGACGGCGACGTTTCCTTAGGCTTTCGCCGTTTGAGCATCATCGATTTGGACGGCGGCAGTCAGCCGATTCTCAATGAGGACGGCTCGAAGGTTCTCGTGTTCAACGGCGAAATATACAACTACCGCCCGCTTCGCGAAGAGCTTTTGACCTTGGGTCACATCTTCAAAACCGAAACGGATTCCGAAGTGCTTTTGCACGGCTACGAGCAATGGGGCAAGGATTTGCTTCCGCGGCTTCGCGGGATGTTTGCCTTTGTCATTTGGGATAAGCAGGCAAAAAAACTGTTCGGCGCGCGCGATATTTTCGGTATCAAGCCGTTTTTCTACTACTTAAACGAGGGCAATTTCCTGTTCGGGTCGGAAATCAAGTCTTTTCTGTCGAATCCTTTATTCAAAAAGGAATTGAACGAAAAGCGACTGCCCGAATATTTATGCTTTGAATATCTGCCCGACACCGAGACGATGTTTAAAAACGTCTATAAAATGGAGCCGGGTGCGTACTTTACATGGCAGAACGGCGAATTTTCCTCCGCACGGTATTTCACGCCGAAATTCGATATTGACGACGAAAAATCCCTCGCAGAGTGGGAAACACGGATTGACGAAACCTTTAAAGGCTCTACCACAGCGCACGCGATAGCGGACGTTGAGGTCGGCTGTTTCCTGTCGAGCGGCGTGGATTCGAGCTACGTTGTACACGAAATGGCAAAGCACAACGATGTAAAAACCTTCTCCGTAGGCTATGCGGAAGAGAAATATTCCGAGCTTGCCGCCGCAGAAGAATTTGCAAAAACCGAGGGCGTGCGGAATTACACGAAGAAAATCACCGCCGAGGAGTATTTTAATATTACGCCGCAGGTGCAGTATTATATGGATGAGCCGCTCCCCAACCCGTCGGCGATTGCGCTGTATTTCTTGGCGCGCCTTGCCAGCGAGCAGGTCAAGGTGGTGCTTTCGGGCGAGGGTGCAGACGAGCTGTTCGGCGGCTACCACTATTACCGCGAACCACTGGATTTTGAAAACTATATGAAATTGCCGCAGGGACTTCGCCGTGCGGCGGCATCTGTCGCTTCAAAGCTGCCGAATTTCCACGGCAAGCGCTTTTTAACACGCGGCAGTCATCCGATTGAGGAACGCTATATCCGCAACAACTATGTGTTTAACCACAGCGAAGTCAATAAAATTCTTAAAACACCCGTAAACGCACCCGACCCGTCCGTCTTTACGAAACCGTATTTTGACGAGGTACAGGGCGAGGACGACATCACAAAAATGCAATATGCGGACATCCGCACCTGGCTTGTGCAGGATATTTTGGTCAAAGCCGACCGTATGAGTATGGCGAACTCCTTAGAACTGCGCGTGCCGTTTTTAGACCGCGAAATGCTGAAGGTCGCATTGCAGATTCCGTCGCGTTACCGTGTCAGCAAGGAGACCACCAAATTGGCACTGCGCGGGGCGGCGGCAAAGCAGCTGCCCGAAAAAACCGCAAAAATGCGCAAAACCGGCTTTTTAACGCCGCTCAACGACTGGCTCAAACGCGACGAGTTTTACACACAGGTGAAAGAGAAATTCGAAAGCGACACAGCGAAACAATTCTTTAACACCGCTTCCATTTTAAAGCTGTTGAACGACCATAAGGCGGGTACGGCGCACAATATGAAAAAGGTCTGGTCTGTCTACTGCTTCATTCTTTGGTATGAAAAGTACTTTATCGAAAATTAAGAGGGGTATGCTATGGACTGCATCAAACATCTGATTTTGCCGCACGCGTTTAATGTGCGCGATATGGGCGGCATTGTCACCGAAAGCGGCAGGGTGGTGCGGTGGAACCGCCTGTTCCGCGCAGACGCGTTAAGCGCACTGGACGCCGAAGAATGGCAGGTATTGTACCAAAAAGGCGTGCGCACCGTAGTGGATTTGCGCAGTCTTTCCGAAACGGAAACCTTTCCTGACCGCGTGCCAAGCGGCATTGCGCTTTGCCACTGCCCAATGCAGGAAGAAAATTTGGATATACACAATTTAGACGAGGGCGCCGCCGCGGCATTTCGCCGCAGTATGTCGGAATGCTACGCCGATATGGTGCGCAAAACACCGCATTTGCTGTGCACCGCACTGCACACCGTGAAAACAGGACTTCGGGACGGCGCGGTCATTTTTCACTGTACCGCAGGCAAGGACCGCACAGGCGTGCTTGCGGCGGTTTTGCTGACAATCCTCGGCGCATATGACGCGGATATTTTGGCGGATTACGAGGTATCGAACACCTACAACCGCAACGGTCTGCATAAAATTTTGGAATCCATGCCGAATTACGAAGAAATGCTGCCGATGCTCTCTTCCGCACCCGCGCATATGGAAGCGCTGCTGCAATATTTTCGGGACAATGATTTGTTCGCCATTTTGGCAGAAAACGGATTCTCACAAGCGGACTGCGCAGAATTGCGGGAGTTGGTGTTGTGTACCGCGTAGGGACGGACGTCCCCGTCCGTCCGAGCAAGGTTGGATTTTGCACAATGCTAATGGCAACGCAAAAATCGTAGGGGCGCTTCACGAAGCGCCCGCGGAATCTGCACAATTTTACGGAAACGCACCGAACGTAGGGGCGTGCATTGCGCGCCCGAGCAGAGTAGAAATTTTGTACCGAGTTGCGGCAGGGGCAAGTTACGGCTACGCCATCACCCTTTTGTCACTTTGTGACATTTTCCCTAATAGGGAAATCTTCCCCGCCCTACCGATTGTACAATTTACTTTGTGCGATGTGAGATTCTTCGCTTCGCTCAGAATGACAAACAAATAACATAAATTAAAAAAGGGGGCTTGTTATGAAAATCATCGATATTTCCAACGATTTACTGACGGCGGAAGTTTATGAGGGTGACCCCGTTCCCGAACTTTCGCCGATTGCCAAACTGCAAAACGGCGATGCATACAACTTAAACGCGCTGTATGCGGGGTTACATAACGGCACCCATATGGATGCACCGCTGCATTTTTTGGAAGACGCGCCCGACGTCGGCGCAATCCCTCTCGAAACCTGTATCGGCCCTTGCAGGGTAATTGAGGTTTCCCCGGGCATCATTACAGGCGAGGTTGTGGAAAATGCATTTCCGCGCGGCGTTGAGCGTATTCTTTTAAAAAGCGGCGGCAAGGCATTTATTCATGAAACCGCCGCCGAGGCGATGGCGTATTACGGCTGTAAGCTTTGCGGCACGGACGGTTTAACCGTAGAACCGCCGCACGGCACGGGGCAGACGCACCGCGCCTTTTTGCAGGAAAATGTGGTGCTGTTAGAGGGCTTGAATCTTTCCGAAACGTCAAACGGCGAATACTTTTTAATCGCGCCCCCTGTGAAAATCGGCGGGGCGGAAGCGGCGTTCACGCGCGCCGTGCTCATCAGCGACTATATTTTTTGGAGCGGTAAAGCATAATGGAAAATACAAAAGCGCCCGCGTCGCGCTGTGATTTCTGCGCATATTACGATTATGACGAGGAAAGCGAACAGTATGTCTGCGAAATCAATTTGGACGAAGACGAAATGGTGAACTTTTTAAGTTTCAACACGCAAAGCTGTCCGTACTTCAGCGCATACGATGAATATAAAATGGTACATAAACAAAATTAAAATTTTAAAGGAGCTTTTACAATGACCGAATCTCCGATAAATTCCCTTGTCCTCGCACAAAGACAGGGCGAAGAAAAACGCATCGCCATCTTAGAAAGCCACGTTGCGGCAGACGTACAAATCCCCTGCTTTGACGGCGTTATGATAGACGAAACCGTAAAAATCGGCACGGGTACACAAATTTTACCAGGCACAATTTTGCGCGGCGAAACCACCATTGGCGAAAACTGTGTTATCGGCCCGAACAGTTTAATTGAAAACAGCACGGTGGGGGACAATGCAAAACTCAACAGCACGCAATGCTACAATTCTGTTGTCAAAGGCGGCGTGAATATCGGGCCGTTTGTACACATCCGCCCCAATTCCGTTGTCGGCGAAAGCGTGCATCTCGGCAATTTCGTGGAAGTAAAAAATTCCAATATCGACACAGGCACAAAGGTTTCCCACTTAACCTATGTCGGCGATTCCGACGTCGGCAAGCGCGTCAATTTCGGTTGCGGCACAGTCACCGTGAATTATACGGGCAAAGCGAAATTCCGCACCACGATTAAAGACGACGCCTTCATCGGCTGTAACACAAATCTCGTCGCACCCGTCACCGTAGGCGAGGGTGCATACACCGCCGCCGGCTCGACCATCACCGAGGATGTACCCGATGTTTCTTTGGGTATTGCGCGCGCGCGGCAGGTCAACAAAGAAGGATGGGTCACCCGTCGGGACGGGGCGGCGGAGAAATAAGATGTTCCAGCGTAAAACTTTCAATTCTTCCTCTGTCGGCGCGCCCGAATTTATGATTGTGGGACTGGGCAATCCCGACCGAAAATACGAATTCACGCGCCACAACGCAGGCTTTTTGTGCGTGGATATGCTCGCCCAAAAGCACGGATTCACCGTGAAAAAGCTGAAATTCCGTTCCCTTTTGGGCGACGCGGTCATCGGCGGACACCGCTGTTTGATTTTAAAACCGCAAACCTATATGAATTTAAGCGGCGAAGCTGTACGCGAGGCGGCGGCATTTTACAAAATTCCGCCCGAACGGATTCTTGTGCTGTTTGACGATATTTCTTTAGACGTGGGTAAGCTTCGCATTCGCCGCAAGGGTACGGACGGCGGGCACAACGGCATTAAAAATATCATTTACCACCTCGCAAGCGACAAATTTCCGCGCATCAAAATCGGCGTGGGCAAAAAACCGCACCCTGATTATGACCTTGCTGATTGGGTGCTTTCCGAATTCAAAAAGGATGAGGAAGCACCGCTTAAATCCGCACTCGAAAACGCCTGCGCCGCCGTAGAACTGCTGTTGGACGGCGAAACCGACAAAGCAATGAATCTATATAATTCTTAATATTGGAGTACCTTATCTATGTCCGGATTCAGAGAATCTCTCAAAGACTCCCCTGAATACCGCGCTGTGCTGACCGCCGTGCAGAAACGGCGTCTGCCGCTCGGTGTTTTGGGGCTTTCTGCCATTCACAAAGCCCATATTGCCGACGCGCTCTGCGCCGCGCTCAGGAAACGCGCCCTCATCGTCATGCCCGATGAGGCAAGCGCAACAAAGCTTACCGAGGATTTAAACACCCTCGGCATGTCGGCGCTTTTATACCCCGAACGTGAATTTGTGTTTCACACGGCAACCGAAACACGCTCGCACGAATACGAACAGCGGCGCTTAAAGGCGCTGACGGCAATGCTTGCGGGCAATGTACAGGCGGTGGTCTGTGCGGTTTCGGCAGCGATGCAGTATACCGTTCCGCCCGAGGAACTGCAAAAACGCGCCTGTACCTTAAAAGTCGGCAAAGATATTAAAATTGAATCGGTTGTTTCCGTACTGCTTGAAAGCGGCTACACCCGCTGTGATATGGTCGAAGGCGCAGGGCAGTTTTCTTTGCGCGGCGGAATCCTTGATTTGTTCTCGCCCGGGGAGGAAAACCCCGTGCGCGTGGAGTTCTTCGGCGACACGGTAGACAGTATGTCTTACTTCGATATTCGTTCTCAGCGCCGCAACGAACGCCTGACGGAATTCGCTTTAATGCCTGCCAAAGAAGTACTGTTTGACAGCGACCGCGTGTTGATTGAAAAAATCGAAGCCCTCTCGAAAACACTGAAGGGCAAGCACGCCGCCAAGCAAAAAGAAGCACTGTTCAGTGATATTGACCGACTGAAAAGCGGTGTGAAATTAAACTCCACCGACAAGTACTTGCCGCTCGCTTTTTCAAGTGCGCAGACAGTTTTCGACTATGCAGATGAAAACACATTTGTTTTCATCTGTGAAAGCGCCAATGTGAAAGAGCGCGCAAACGCCTCCGCAAAGCTGATACAGGAAGAAATCAAGGCACTTTTGGAGGAAGGACAGCTTTGTAAGGGTGTAGATAAATTTCATCTAACGCCTGCCGAGCTGTTCCGTGCCTACGAAAAACACAGCGTCATTTATCTTGACAATTTTGCACGCGGGAGCTTTGACACACCTGTAAAAGACCTTGTCACCTTTACTGCGACACAACTGCCCGGCTGGAACGGCAAGCTGGATATACTTTGCGAGGATATTCAGCCCATCCTGCAAAAGGATGCGACGGTCGTTGTGCTCGGCGGCACGGAAAAATCCGCCAAAACCCTCGCAGAGGATTTGGAAGCCGAGGGCATTCCCGCGCTGTATTTCCCCGTAACGCCGAACGCATTCCCGAAAGGGCGCGTGACAGTGCTTTCGGGAACGCTCTCCTACGGATTCTCTTATCCGCACGAAAAATTTTATGTCTATACCTATACCCGCGCCGCCGTACAGGCGAAACGCAAATCCCGCGCGGGGTTTAAAAAGGGACAGGGACTGCACTCTTTAGACGAACTGCATAAAGGCGACTATGTTGTCCACGCGGCGCACGGCATCGGCGTATTTGACGGCATTCAGAAATTAGAAGTCGGCAAAATCACCAAGGATTACATTAAAATCCGTTACGCCAAAAGCGATGTGCTGTATGTCCCCGTTACACAGCTGGATTTGGTTTCCAAATACATCGGTCCGCACGAGGAAACGGGACGCACCGTAAAATTGAACCGCATCGGCGGCAAGGAATGGGAAAAAACGCGTTCGCGCGTGCGCACGGCGGTCAAGGATATGGCAGACCAGCTTATTGCGCTCTACGCCAAACGGCAAAACGCCCCCGGGTACGCCTTCTCCCCCGACATTGATATGCAAAGTGACTTTGAACGTCGTTTCCCCTATGAGGAAACCGCCGACCAGCTACGCGCGATTGACGAAATCAAGGGCGATATGGAAAAAAGCTACCCGATGGACAGACTGCTTTGCGGCGACGTAGGCTTCGGCAAAACCGAGGTCGCTCTGCGCGCCGCATTCAAATGCGTAGCGGACGGCAAGCAATGCGCTATTTTGGTGCCGACCACGATTTTGGCATTACAGCATTACCGCACCATTTTAAACCGCTTTGAGGGCTTCCCGATTGAAACGGAAATGATTTCACGCTTCCGCACCGCCCGTCAGCAGGAAAAAATCCTCAAAGATTTGCGATGCGGCAATATAGATTTGATTGTCGGCACGCACCGACTTGTCTCCAAGGACGTAAAATTCAAGGATTTGGGATTGCTCATTGTGGATGAAGAACAGCGGTTCGGCGTGGCGCAGAAAGAAAAATTAAAGGAACTGTTCCCCACGGTAGACGTGCTGACGCTGTCCGCAACGCCGATTCCGCGCACACTCAATATGGCGATGACGGGCATCCGTGATATGTCGGTCATTGAGGAAGCCCCGCAGGACCGCTCCCCCGTGCAGACCTATGTAATTGAATACGATATGGGCATTCTGTTACAGGCGATGGAAAAAGAACTGCGGCGCGGCGGGCAGGTGTATTTCCTGCACAACCGCGTGGAAACCATTGACCAGCGTGCAGGCGAAATCGCGGAACTGCTTCCCGAGGCACGCGTCGCCGTGGCGCACGGCAAAATGGCAGAGGATGAACTCGGCGATATTTGGCGGCGGCTGTTGGAAGGCGATATTGACATTCTCGTATGCACCACGATTATTGAAACGGGCGTGGACGTCCCCAACTGCAACACGCTGATTATTGAGGACGCGGACCGTTTGGGCCTTGCACAGCTGCACCAGATTCGCGGACGCGTCGGCAGAAGTGCGCGCCGTGCCAGTGCCTATTTCACATTCACGCGCGGCAAAGAGTTGTCGGAGATTGCGAACCGCAGACTGTCGGCAATCCGCGAATACACGGAATTCGGGTCGGGCTTTAAAATCGCGATGCGCGACCTCGAAATCCGCGGGGCGGGCAATGTTTTGGGCGCGCAGCAGCACGGGCATATGGAAGCGGTCGGGTATGATATGTACTTACAGCTGTTGGGCGAAGCCGTCAGCGAGGAAAAGGGCGAACAAAATCCCTTAAAGCAAAAAGACTGCTTAATCGATATGCAAATTGATGCGCACATTCCCGAAAAATACATCGACACCATTCCGCAGAGGCTTGCCGTTTACCGCCGTATCGCGGATATTCGCTCCGCAGAGGACGCGGCAGATGTGCGCGACGAGCTTCGTGACCGCTACGGTGCAATACCGCGCTCGGTAGAGGGGCTGATTGACATCTCCTTACTGCGCAACACGGCGGCGGCAAAGGGCATTTACGAAATCGGGCAAAAGGGACAAAGCGTGCTTTTATATGTCCACGAAATGGATACCTCAATGGTATTGAACCTGTCAGGCGCACTGCGCGGCAGAGTGTCGGTTGCGGACTGCGGCAAAAAGCACATTGCCGTAAAAATCGGCGACAGCCAAACGCCGCTAGATACCCTGCGTGAAGTTTTCGGCTATTTGGTGCATTGACGGAATGTGGAACAATCTGTCATTCTGAGCGCAGCGAAGAATCGCACACAGAACAAGGTGAATTTGATTCGCAACCCGTAGGGACAGCCCTTGTGGCTGTCCGTCCTGCCCACAGTACAAAATGAATTGGATTTGCGCGTAGGGACGGACGTCCTCGTCCGTCCGCAAAATTCATCAGACTTCGGCGGGCGCGCAATGCACGCCCCTACGGTTTGTAAACGCAAGTACATGCAGATGTAAAAAATCGCCCCCTACATGTATAGTCGAAAACCAACTATCAAAAGAAAAGGCGGATATAAATGGATAGTCAAAAATTAACCTCTCAAATTGAATTCCTTCGAGAAATCGACAAAATGAAATCTGTTTTGCGGCAGAATTGGGTCATCGGCAACGCACGCCGTGAGGACGACGCCGCGCACTCGTGGCACGCGGCGATGATGGCGCTCACGCTCTCTGAATACGCGAAGCCCACAGTCAATATTGACCGTGCCGTCCGTATGCTGTTGGTTCACGATTTGGTGGAAATCTATGCGGGCGACACACCGTGTTTTGACAAGGACGTTGTGGAAACACAGCAGGCACGCGAAGCTCTTGCCGCTGACCGCGTGGAAGCGCTCCTGCCCGACGAGCAGGGCAAAGCCTACCGCGCACTATGGGAAGAATTCGACAAAGCCGAAACCGACGATGCGCAGTATGCCGCCGCGATTGACCGCTTACAGCCCCTACTGTTAAACTACTATACGGACGGTGCCTCTTGGAAAGGGCGCACCGTCACCCGCGAACAGGTCTATGCACGCAATGCGTTGACCAAAGAGGTTCTTCCCGCGCTTTGGGCATTTGTGGAGTTTGCCGTGGAGTCGTGTTACAAAAAAGGGCTATTGAAATAATGCCGTATTGACACCCCGCCACATATCCGATATGATTAGTATATATTCCGCACTTTGCAGTAGTGTACAGCTTGAAAACAGTTTCAAGCAGAGCGGCGAGTCGCCGCTTGGTTTTCCATCCCCGATGCTCGTTTTTCCCACGGAAAAAACGTTGCACGGTAACGCTCCGACGAACTACCAATCACTGCGTGATTTTCGGGTTCGCCTGCGCTTTTACCGCGTCATTTTGTACTGCGAAGTGCGGATTTTTATTTTTTGGAGTGACCTTGTATGCAAGTGCTGGGAGATACCGTCCGATTTTCGGAATGCGATATGGCATTTGTGCGGAAATTCGGCATTGCGGCGGCAACCGAAATGGTATTGGATTATACCTTAGTACAGCCCCTGCCATTTCTGTATGATACCTACCAAACTGCGGCTTGCTTAAAAATCGGCAGACGCAAGCTGTACAATTATTGGAATCACGCAGACGATGCGTACCGCGCGGTGACAATCCGCAAAAAGAACGGCGGCGTGCGCCGACTGTATGTGCCGAACGCAGAGCTTCGCGCACTGCAAGTCCGTATTCTGCGGCAGATTCTGCAAAAACTGCCGATTTCGCCGTATGCAACGGCTTATGCACCCGGCAGTTCGTTGCGCGCAAATGCCGCCCCGCACGTCGGCAAACGCTATCTTTTAAAGCTGGATATCACGGATTTTTTCGGCAGCATCCGCTTTGGGCAGGTTTACAGTGCCGCATTCCACACGCGCTATTTCCCGAAATCCGTCGGCGTGCTTCTGACCACCCTCTGCTGTCGGGAAGAAGCGCTTCCCCAAGGTGCGCCGACTTCGCCCGCGCTTTCCAATTTGGTTATGCGCAATTTTGACGACAACCTCGGCAAGTGGTGTGCCGCGCGCGGCATTGCCTACACGCGCTACTGTGACGATATGACCTTTTCGGCAGATGTGCCGCTGTATGCGGTTTATCAAAAAGCGCAAGCAATGCTCCGCGAAATGGGCTTTGTGTTAAACGAGCGCAAAACCAAATTCTTTACGAATGCGACCCGTCAAAGCGTGACGGGGCTTACCGTGAATGAAAAAGTATCTGTGTCTGCCGATTACAAGCGCGGTCTGCGCCAAGAAGTCTATTACGCATTAAAATTCGGTGTTGCCGACAGCATTTTGCACGCCGACAGAACGGATTTTATAGAAAACGGCGTGCCGAACGCCGAGCGGTACGCGGCGCATTTAATCGGCAGGCTCCGTTTCGTTTTGCAAATCGAGCCGCAGAATGTATGGGCGCAAAAGGCATTGCGCGCGATGGATTCGGCAACGACGCAGTTAATATGCGAACCGTAGGGGCGGATGAGGACTGTCAAGAGTAAAGAAAGGTAACAGGAGTGTAAGGACATGGGTAACAGATTAGAGTCTTGAAATGAAACGGTTTAATCTGTTACCTGAAATGGTATCAAACGAGGACATCCGCCCCTACACAGTTTGCGCAGACTTGTCATTCTGAGCGTCAGCGAAGAATCTCACATGGCACAGGATGAATTTGATTCTCGGTAGGGCGGGGTGCGGGTCTCCGGTGGAGACCTCTGCATACGGAAGTATGCAGAAGCACCGACCAAGCCGGCAGGCGAGACCGTCGCCCCCTACAATATAGTCAAAAATTAACATCCCAAATCGAATTTCTTCGTGAGATCGACAAAATGAAAACCATTCTGCGGCAGAATTGGGTCATCGGCAAAACACGCCGTAGAGGCCTGCTATGCAAAAGGCTTGCTTGCATAACCATAACGCACGTGTCCGAATAGAAAATAAAAACACAGGAAAAAAGCATTTGCCCCTGTGCTTTATCATAAATTGACCCCCGACATAAAAAAGGACAGAGAAGCCGTGCTTCTCTGTCCTTTTCATCAAGCTTTACAGCAATTACTGTTCAACAGCATAGACGCTGACCTTTTTGCGGTCTTTGCCCATTCTCTCGAACTTCACTTTGCCGTCGATTTTCGCAAACAGGGTGTCATCGGAACCTCTGCCTACATTCTCGCCGGGGTGAATGTGCGTGCCGCGCTGTTTGACGAGGATGTTGCCCGCCAAAACGAACTGACCGTCCGCACGCTTTACGCCGAGTCTTTTGGATTCGGAGTCACGACCGTTTTTGGTCGAACCCATACCTTTTTTATGCGCGAAAAGCTGAATGTTAATCTTAAGCATTACAGTGCACCTCTTTCAAATTGGATATAATCGGGATATTCTTCCTGAAGCCCCCGAAGATGCAGGGCAAGCCCTTTTAAAATCGGGAGCGCAGCTTCGGTCTCTTGTTTCAGAAGCCGCACAGATAAAAATCCGTCGCGTACTTCCGTTTCGGGTGTGAGCATCAGCACATCGGTAAGTGTATTCACCGCCATATAGACCGCCGAGGAAACTGCCGCACAGACGATATCCTCGCCCGCTTCGGCACTGCCCGAATGCCCCTGCACGGTAAATCCCGCCGCGCCGTGTTCGCCGAAACTGCAAACTGCAAAAATCATTTACGCGTTGATAGCGGCAATCTCAACCTTTGTGTAGGGCTGACGATGGCCTTTTTTGCGCTTCTCGTTTTTCTTTGCTTTGTAAGTGAACACAACGATCTTTTTGCCTTTGCCGTTTTTCAGAGCTTTGGCGGTCACGGTTGCGCCCTCTACATAGGGTGCGCCGACCTTAATACCGTCGTCTGCACCGACTGCGATGACCTTGTCAAAGGTGACATCTGTGTTTTCTTCGACTGCAAGCTTTTCGATGTAAATCACATCGCCGGGCTGAACCTTATACTGCTTGCCGCCGGTTTCGATTACTGCGTACATGTTTAAACCTACCTTATATAGACTCGCTACTGCGGGGCGCATGCGCTTTGTGTGCCTTTCGGCACGCCCCCAATATGCGGCAAATGGTATTTTAACAGATTTGTCAAGTCTTGTCAACTGTTTTCTTATTTTACAAATACATATAAATATAAAGAAAAGAAATGCAGAACCGAGCCGAGCAAAACGAAGAAATGGAACACACTGTGAAAATATTTTTTCTTTGCGCCGATACCGTATATAACCGCACCGAGTGTATATGCCACACCGCCTGCAATCATCAGGATTGTGCCTGTGCGGTCAAAGCATTCCCAAAGGGTTTTGACCGCAACGATAATCATCCAGCCGAGCGCCAAATACAATATCATCTGTGTAACCTTTGTTTTGTTGAACAGCGTCAGCGTGATGGGCACAGCCGCCGCAACCGTCACCCATGCGACCGCCGTAAGCACCCAGCCCAGCACAGCGTTTTGCGGTACGATAACCAAAACGGCAAACGGCGTAATTGTGCCTGCAATCATCGGGTAAATCATTGCGTGGTCGACCAGACGCATTGCTTTTTTTCCGCGGTTCGGGCGCAGTGCGTGATAGACTGAGGAGCAGGAATACATCGCAATCATCGTCAGTCCGTAAATGATGCTTAAAACCGCATAATCCCACCGCCGTGCGACAATCGCCCGAATCAGACACAGCAACAGCGCCAATACCGAAAGTCCGCCGCCGACCATATGGGAAATGGAATTCAGCCAATCCTCTGCACGCGAATAGTCCGCCAATTTAATTTTGTCTAAGTAACCCATCCGAAAACGCTCCTTTTCGCCGCACAGCGACGGCAGTATATTTATCGTGCTTTGCCTATATTCAAATCTTACGCTTTTTCACAAATTTATACAACCGCTTTTGGTTTGCAGAGCAAAAAAAGCCGCAACTAACGGTTGCGGAAGCGAAATCCGATAAAATTTCGCGCAGCCGTATCCCCAGCGACCCGCAAACGGACAAACCCGTAGGGGCGTGCATTGCGCGCCCGTAAAAAAATCGTACACCCCAACGGCAACACGCCGACTGTGTAGGGGCGATTCACAAATCGCCCGCGAAATTCGCACAATCCAAAGACACATCCCAATCCCGCAGGGGCAAACTGTGTTCGTCCGAAAAATCTAATGAAATTCTGCGGCGCGAGCAAGCCCGCGCCCTACCGAGAATCAGATTTACTCCGTGCCGTGTGCGATTCTTCGCGAACGCGCAGAATGACAAGCTTCTGCATTCCGCGGGTGCGAATCAATTCTGTTTTATCCTTATACAAAAGGTTGCAGTTTCGCAAAATTTAAAGTATAATAGAAAAAACAGGCAAATCTATGGATTTGAGGTGTTCGGATATGGAAAGAAACAGAGTCAAGGTAACTATAGCGGGTGTGAATTATTCACTCATTACGGATGAGACCGCGGAGTACACCAATGAAATCGCAACGGAAATTGACAGCAAGATGAAGGAACTGCAAGGTGCAAATCCCTTTATGTCCACCAATCAGGCGGCGGTGCTTGTGGCGATTGAATTCGCCGACAAAGCAAGAAAATCGGAGCAAACCGCCGAGGGCTACCGTGCGCAGATTAAGGATTATTTAAAGGATGCTTCCGAGGCGCAGACCGAGCGCGATTTTTATAAGCGCGAATTGGACCGTGTGCGCACGGAGGCGAAAGCAAAATCCAATCAAATGAACTTGTTTGCACCGCAGACGGACGAGCAATGATGCGTCCCGAAATTTTAGCCCCCTGCGGCAATGCGGAAGCTTTGACAGCCGCCGTGCGCAGCGGTGCGGATGCGGTGTATTTCGGCGCGGGGGATTTTAATGCCCGCAGGAATGCCGACAATTTTGACGGCGAGGCGTTTTCACGTGCCGCCGAAATTTGCAGACTGCACGGTGTGCGGTTTCATATAACTTTGAATACCTTGGCGGCGGACAATCAGCTTGCCGCCTTGCAGCAAACCGTGCAGCGCACCTGTCGGGAAGCCGCAGATGCGCTGATTTTGCAGGATTTGGGTGCGCTGCGTTTGGTGCGGCAGATGTGTCCCGATATGGAAAAGCACGCGTCCACACAGATGTCCGTCGGCACAAGGGCGGGGCTTTCTCTGTTGCGTTCGCGCGGATTTACCCGTGCGGTACTGCCGCGCGAGCTGTCCGCATCGGAAATCGAGGCGCTTTGTAAGGACAAACCCCTGGAATTGGAAATGTTTGTGCACGGTGCTTTATGCATGTGTGTGTCGGGGCAGTGCCTTTTAAGCGCGATGCTCGGTTCACGGAGCGGCAACCGCGGACTCTGCGCCCAGCCGTGCCGCTTGTCGTTTGCCGCAGAGGGCGGCACAGGGCATGATTTAAGTCTGAAAGATTTATCTTTATTGGAGAATGCCCAAACACTTGCCGCACTTCAAATAGATTCCTTTAAAATTGAGGGCAGAATGAAACGCCCGGAATATGTGGCGGCGGCGGTGACGGCGTGCAAATCGGCACTGGACGGCACTTATACCGCACAGCAAAAGGCAGAGCTCGGCGCGCTGTTTTCCCGTTCGGGATTTACGGACGGCTATTTTCAAAACACACTCGGCAAAGAGATGTTCGGTACGCGGCAAAAAGAAAATGTAACGGCGGCGACAAATGCACTGTTCAAAAAATACGCCGCGCTGTATGAAAAAGAGCGCACGGTATTTCCTGTGGATTTTACTTTGCAGGCAAAGGTCGGCGAGGTGCCGACGCTGAAAGCGGCGTGCGGTAAATACCGTGCCGTGGCGGTCGGAGAGCGCCTTTGCGAAACGGCGAAATCCGTACCGCTGACAGAAGAAAAAGCGTGTGTGCAGCTGCAAAAATGCGGTGGTACGGTTTTTTATGCGCAGGATATTCACTGTCGGTTTTCCGACAATGTCAGTCTGCCGCTGTCTGCTTTAAATGCACTGCGCCGAACGGCACTCTCGGAATTGGAAGCACAAATTTGTGCGGCAGAACCGAAACGCACTGCAAATGTACCGCTTGACTTTTCTGCACATACGGCAGGCATACCGAAGCGGTATCTTCGCTTTCGCTCGGTTTCGCAAATCCCTGACGGTGTGACGGCTGACCGTATATTTTTGCCGCTCGGTACACCGCGTGCCGTGCTGGAATCCTATCAGGCAGGGGTATACCTGCCGCGCGGACTGTTCGGCACGGAAGAGAAGATTGCAGAACAGTTAAGAAACAGCGGCGCAGCTTATGCGCTGTGTGATACGCTGGATGCGGTCGCCATCGCGAAAAATGCAGGTGTGGAAATTATCGGCGGCGCGTTTCTCAATATATTCAATACATTGGCGCTCGAAGAGCTTGCGGAAATCGGCGCGGCGGAAGCCACGCTTTCGGAGGAATTAACCGTTTCGCAAATCGCCGCTCTCGGCGGCAGTTTGCCGCGCGGTGTGTGCGTATACGGCAGAACGCCACTGATGCTGACACGAAACTGTCCCGTGAAAAACGGCAAATCCTGCAAGGAGTGCGGACGGCAAAGCGGTCTTACCGACCGCAAGGGGATTTTCTTCCCTGTGCTTTGCGAAAACGGCTTTTCCGAAATTTTCAATTCCCGCCCCACTTATTTGGGTGACCGTCTTTCGGAAATTTGCAATGTGGATTTTCATTTATATGATTTTACAACGGAATCTAAAACGGAATGTGCCGCTGTTTTGCGCGCGTATGCGGCGGGCGAAGCCCCTGTCGGCGAATATACCAGAGGATTATTTTACAGAGGTGTTGAATAATGGAAACCTTGAAAATTAAAAAAGTACACGAAAATGCAGTCATCCCGCACCGCGCCACCGCAGGGAGCGCGGGCTTAGACCTTTGCGCGTGCATCGACGAACCGCTGACGCTCGCGGGCGGCGAAACCGCGCTGATTCCCACAGGGCTTGCTATCGCACTGCCGAGTGCGCAGTACGGCGCGTTTGTATTTGCCAGAAGCGGACTTTCGATTAAGCACGGTATCGGGCTGCTCAATTCCGTCGGCGTGATTGACAGCGACTACCGCGGTGAAATCAAGGTCGGCGTCATCAATCAAATCAAAGAGCCGTATACCGTCCAGCCCGGTGAACGCATTGCACAGCTTGTGGTGATGCCCGTTTCCGTGATGCCCGTGGAAGAAGCGGCGGATTTAGACGAAACCGAACGGGGCGCGGGCGGCTTCGGGTCAACAGGGACAAAATAAATCTGCATACGCTTGTCATTCTGCACCGTCAGGTGAAGTTTTTAATTTATAAACCTCTTTTCGCTCCCTCCCCGAGGGAGCTGGCACACACGAAGTGTGTGACTGAGGGAGTTTGCGCACACAGCACACGGTATACCGAATACACAGACACGGCGGGAGTAAGCTCCCGCCGCATTTTTCATCCGAAAATCCGTCACACAACCGAAAATTTGCCATACAATGTTAATAAAGTTCATACTTTATCAGAAGCATTGCAGATGCTTATATTCAGGAGGAATTTGTATGGCAGAGAACAAAGCCTGCTGTCAGAACGACAAGGGCGGACTCCCGAGAATCCGCGAGGCGGTCTGCATCGACACCAACCGTGTGTATGATTCCTGTGCCGACAAGGACTGCCTTGCCGACCTGCGCGTGTATTTCCCGCCGCAGTGTCAGGAAACCATTGAGCATGCAACCGGTGTGCGCTGCCGCGGCACGGAAATTCTCAATGTGTTTATGGATGTGGAAAAGGTGCCGTTTAACCGCGGTTGTTATTCGGTAGATATTACATTCTTTTTCAAGGTCACAGTCGAAGTATTTACAGGCGCATGTACGCCGCCTGAGACACTGTGCGGATTTTCAACATTTTCTAAAAAGTGCATTCTGTACGGCAGTGACGGCAATGTGCGCGTGTATTCGTCCGAATACCGTGCAGACGGCGACGACAATCAGCTTATTCCGACCAACACGAACCCGCGTGCAAAAATTCAGGTCGCAGACCCGATTTGTTTGGATGCGAAGCTGTGCCGCCCGTGCGACTGCTGCTGCAGCTTGAACGACAGCTGTATGCCTATACCGCACTGTGTGCGCCGTGCTTTCCGCGAGGAATTCCCCGAGGATTACGGCAGAGGGCGTCACGAGGAAAAGGTTGTGGCGGTTACCATCGGTATTTTCACAATTATTCAGTTAGAGCGCGATGTGCAGATGCTGATTCCCGCTTACGACTTCTGTATTCCGCAAAAGGAATGCAGCTGTGATACCGACGATCCGTGCGAGGCATTCCGTAAGATTCAGTTCCCCGTGGACGCCTTCTTCCCGCCGAATGACGGCAGCGGCAGTTGCTGCAACAGCGCAGGTCCGTTCTGTGCCTGCGGCGGCAAGGAATAAAAAGACAAAGTAGCCTAAATGAAAGCACGCTGACAAGGGTTCAGCGTGCTTTTGATTTGATATAAGATAACCATATCTGTGCGTCATGAACATCCCATACTTCGGCGGGCAAACCATTTTCCCCTACTTTGCTAAATTCCGCAGGGTTTCCTGCAATTTTAAATATGCCTCGTCCGCGTCTTTTACCGACAGCACGGCGCTTTCCATAGGGCACATGCCGTTACCTGTACGGTTTTGGATATACGGGACTTTCGTTCGGAAGCTATACGGAATGTCGGCGCGTTCCAACACTTCTGCGGCTGGCACACTGATAACATCGGCATAGATTGCGGTTACGCCGCCTTTTTCCAATAAAAACGCCGCCGCTTTGCCGATTACTTTGTCCGCCAGCACGGCGCCGTGTAAAGCACCCGATTCCAGCCATTGCATCAGCGGACGGATACCGCGCTCTGTGGCAGTATACAACTGACCGTCCTGCCGGGCCACGCAGGTACAGCCTTCCGCATGCAAAACGGATTTACAGTTTTCCAAATCTCGGTTCATAATGTATCACCTTTGCTTTGCGCATTGCCGTAAGTAATGCGGGTACGGCGCAAAGCTGTAAAATAATGCCGGGTGCACCCGTTGTTACGGCGGTAACGAGTGCCGCCGCGGCAGAGGGCGTTTCGGAAATTTTTAAATGCAAAAGGTTCAATGCGAACACCAAGCTCAAAAAGTAGACCGCTCTGCCTGCAAGCATTGACAGCGGCAGGCAAAAATACGGGCAGTCGGCACTTGCGTGCAAACAGCGAAGTAAACAAGCCGTAAGCGCCCAATTCAAAAATCATAAAGAACAACCGCGGCACGGCGGGCATACCCGTCAGTAAAAAACCGAGTATCGGTGAAAGCATGCCGCAAAGCATGGCGGCGGCAGGATTCAGCAAATATCCGCCCAAAAGCACGGGCAGGTGCATCGGTAAAAATGCATTTCCCAGCGGTTTTCCGCCAATCAAATGGAATACCTGCGGCACAAGAACGGAAAGTGCACAGACAAGCGCCGCAGTCGCAACCGTGCGCGCGGAAAAGGCGGTTGGCTTTTCTCTTATGCGTTCCACAGATTATTCTCCTTTGAAAAACGCGTCGGCTTCTTTTAATTTTTCGCGAATCGGCAGCTGTTGGGGGCATTTTGTTTCGCATTTTCCGCAGGCAACGCATTTTTGCGCCGCACCTTTGATTTTCTTATACTGTTTTTTCGCACCGTTCTTATCTGCCGCACTTTTATTGTAGCAGGCGAAAATTTCGGGAATTTCTACCCCGACGGGACAGGGCATGCAGTAATCGCAGTGTGTACAGGAGACTCGCGCGGCGGTATCAAAAATCTGTTTTGCTTTGGGATAGCAGGCCTTTTGCACTTCATCGAGTTTCCCAATGCGGCTCTCTTCGGCGTATTGCAGATTTTCCCGCACCTGCTGTGCATTGCTCATACCGCTTAAAAGCAGGCTGACTTCGGGTCTGTCCCAAATAAAGTCAAGCGCCGCCTGTACGGGCGGTACGCCCGTGGGGAGCGCGGATTTTACATTTTCGGTCGGTAACGCCAATTTTCCGCCGAGCAACGGCTCCATCACAATGACGCCGAGTCCTTTTGCGGCGGCGGCTTCCAAGCCCTTTGTGCCCGCCTGATAATCGGTATTGACATAGTTATACTGAATCTGGCAAAAATCCCAACGGTCGTAGCCGTTTAAAATCGTCATGAACGCCTCGAAGCTGTCGTGGAAAGAAAACCCGATATACCGAATCTTGCCTGCGTCTCGTGCTTTTTCCATTTTAGAAAGCAAATCAAATTTCAGTGCGGAATTCTTCCATGACTTTAAATCCGCCGCATGCAGTAAATACATATCGATATGGTCGGTTTGCAGGCGTTTTAACTGCGTATCCAAAATTTTGTCGAATTCAAAACCGAATTTGAATCCGCCGAACGGCGATTTTGTGGCAAGCAGAACCTTCTCGCGATAGCCGTCCTGCAATGCCTTACCGACAAAACCCTCGCTTTTGCCGTTGTGATAGAAAAATGCCGTATCTATGTAATTGATGCCTCGGTCAATGCCCTCGCGGACGATTTTCATAGCCTCGGGTTCGTCAATGCTGTGCAGAAGATTGTTTTGTGTAGGCAGACGCATACAACCGAAGCCAAGCGCGGAAACCTTTTCGCCTGTTTTGCCGAAATTACGGTATTGCATACTGTTTCTCTCCTATTCTATATTGAGGATGTCCCGCACGACCGCGCCTGCAAGAATCAAGCCTGCGGCGGACGGGGTAAAGGATATACTGCCCGGCAAATGCCGTCCGCGGCTTTCAGGGACTTTGCCGTCGGCAGGCTTTTGCGGAATTTCTTTGGAATACACAACTTTCAGTTTTGGAATGCCGCGTTTGCGCAGTTCCGTGCGCATCACGCGCGCCAGCGGACAGACAGAGGTCTCGTAAATATCCGCTATCTCGAATAATTCGGGATGCAGCTTGTTGCCCGCGCCCATCGAGGAAATCAGCGGTACGTTTGCTTCGTGACAGTGCTCTGCCAATGCGATTTTTCCCGCAACGGTGTCAATCGCATCCACCACATAGGTGTATTGTGAAAAATCGAAATCGGACGCGTTTTCAGGGGTGAAAAATATTTTATAGGTGCGCACCTGTACGGACGAATCGATATCTGCAATGCGTTCGCGCATGACCTCTGTTTTATCGCGCCCGACGGTGGAATGCAGGGCAAGAATCTGACGGTTCAGATTGCTGACACTGACGGTATCACTGTCGATTAAATCCAGCGACCCGACGCCGCACCGCGCCAGTGCTTCACACACATAACCGCCCACACCGCCGACGCCGAACACCGCGACATGTGCGTTTCGAAGCAGGCACATGTTTGCATCGCCCAACAGCAGTCGGGTGCGGGAATCCATCGTCTCCATATCCGTATCTCCCCCTTATCTCTTTTCGCCTGCCGCGATAAAGCGGGTGCTTTTCGGGCGCAGGGCGTGATTTGCTTTTCAGTCTATCTGTATTATACAAAACCCTGTATGGTTTTGCAATCCTGCAAAAGAAATATTATCCCTGCATTTGTGAAACATATAACAAACAGAGCGCCGTGTTTTGTGGATTATTCATAAATAAAAAAAGCAAATCTTATTCACTTTTTCACTTGCGCGCGCCTGCAAATACATGATAAAATAAAACGAACTTTTAACAGAAAAAGGAGATTTGTTCAATGGGAAAGTTAAACAACATTGATAAGGCTGCCGAAGGCAAAGGCAGTGCAATCAACACACTGTGGCAATTCGTGAAATTTATCGTCGTCAGCCTCGGTGCTTGCATCGTGCAGTTCGGTTTGGTCAACCTGTTACCGTTGATTTTCCGCCCGCTGTATGACAGCCCCTGCGATTTCTTCGTGTTCCACTATCCTGTAGAGGACGGCGGCTGGGGTTACTTCTGGGTTTTTGCAATTTCCAACATTGCGGCGCAAATTGTTGCGTTCTTTGTCAATAAGGAAAAGACTTTCAACTCCGGTGCAAACACAAAGGTGGTTTTACCGATTTACATAGTGTTCACCATTGCTTTGATTTGCTTCTCGCAGTGGTTGAATCCGACGGTTTACGGCTGGATTCTCAACGACATCGGTTGGTCTGATGCGGCGGCAAGAAACATTGCTACAGCGGTTTGCTCGGCATTACAGTTCTTCCTGTATTTCCCCGTAGACAAAATTCTCTTCCGCAAAAAGAAAGAGGACAAAAAAGAAGAAAAATAAGCCATCCCGTTGCTTACATATGTAAAGAGAAACTCCGCCGAAACGACTGAAAATTCGTTTCGGCGGAGTTTTGCGTTTGTTCTTTCCGAAGCCAGTGCAGAACGGCACACAGTTTTCTCAACCCAACACAAATTCCATATACTGCCGCTGTTTTTGCATCCCGATTTTTTCATAAAATCGAATCGCATCCGTGTTGCATGCCCAGACATTCAAGTCCAGATTGTAGCAATGCAGTTCGCGTGCCTGCTCCACGGCGCGCTCCATTAAGGCGCGCCCGATACCGCCCTTTTGCGCGGACTTGTCCACGCACAAATCATCCACATACAGCGTACGGTACGGTCTTTGGGTGAAAAACAGGTCGTCCTTTTCCTCTAAAATGCACATCACATATCCGTTGACGCAGTCGTTTTCATCGACGGAAACAAAAATGTATTCGCCGTCCTTTTGGAATTTTTCAACTAACGCGGGGACGTCGTATTTCGGGCTGGTGCCCGCGAAAATATCGGGACGTCCCTCGTGATGCAGTTTTACAATCTCCTCTAAAAGCGCATGCACCCGCGGTGCATCCTTTGCCTGTGCTTTGCGAATCATCGGTTCTTACTCCTTATGTATAAAGCTCGCGGGACGGCAAATGCCGCCCCGCGTTTTTCATTCTTTGTCAAACACTGACCGTACAACTTCCGCCGTAAAAAAGCTATCAAACTCCATCGGGCGAACACAGTTCGCCCCTACGGTTGGTGCGAATTTGTCATTCTGAGCGTAGCGAAGAATCTCACACGGCACAAAATGAATTGGATACGCGTGTTGGGACGGACATCCTTGTCCGTCCGCGAAATTTCATCAGATTTCGGCGGGCGCGCGATGCACGCCCCTACGGTTCGCGCATCCTTGTAAATTTTTGCAAATTTTACAGGGATTCGCTCAATCCTTCAAAACATCCTTATACAGCTTAATATACGCATTGGCGGATTTGCCCCAGCTGTTGTCGCACTCCATGGCACGTTTCATAAGAATCTTCCAGCCGTCGGGCTGTCTGTAGCCCTCCAATGCGCGGCGAACGGTATACAGCATATCGTGTGCGTTGTAGCTTGCAAAGGTAAACCCGTTGCCCTTGCCGTCGCCGCTGTCCTGAATGCTGTCGCGCAGTCCGCCTGTTTCGCGGATAATCGGAATAGAGCCGTAGCGAAGCGCAATCATCTGCGAAAGTCCGCAGGGTTCGCTCTTTGAGGGCATTAAGAACAAATCCGTGCCCGCATAGATTTTGCGCGAAAGGGACGGCACAAAGCCGAGCTTTACGGCGAATTTGTCGGGATGCTTCGCCGCCATCGCCTTGAAAAATTCTTCATACTGCCACTCGCCCGAGCCAAGCACAACCATTTGAATATCCTCGGTCGAAAGCAATTCGTCGAGCACCGCTTTTACAAGGTCAAGCCCTTTGTGTCCGACCAAGCGCGTAACCATACCCATCAGCGGCACATCCGCACGCTGGGGCAAGCCCATCAGCTCCTGCAAACCGCGCTTGTTTTCGGCTTTCGCGGAAAAATCCGCCGCCGAGTAATGCGCAAAAATGTCCTTGTCGGTTTCGGGGTCGTAGCTGACGGTATCAATGCCGTTGAGAATGCCCGACAGCTTGAAACTGCGTTCGCGGAGAATGGTGTCCAAGCCGTGGGAATACCACGGGTCGAGAATTTCGTTGGCATAAGAGGGGCTGACGGTGGTCACACGGTTGGAAGTTTCAATCGCGCCCTTCATAAAGTTGACGTCGCCGTCATATTCAATCAGACCCGTATCTTCGGGACGAAGCCCGAGAACTTCCCCTATCAGCTCCTTGCCGTATGTACCCTGATACTGAATGTTGTGAATCGTGAAAATGGTTTTGATGTTTTGGTACCCGTCACGCTGTGCATACATGGTGCTGTAATAAAGCGGCGTGAGCGCGGACTGCCAGTCGTTGCAGTGAATGATGTCGGGCTTGAAATCGATGTGCGGCAACATTTCAAGTACGGCGCGGGAGAAAAACGCGAACCGTTCCGCATCGTCGTAATATCCGTAAATGCCGTCGCGTTTGAAATAATACTGATTGTCCAGCAGGTAGTAAATGACGCCGTTTGCTTTGGCTTCAAAAATACCGCAGTACTGTCTGCGCCATGCCACGGGCACGGAAATGCTCGTGAGGAAGGTCATGGTGTCCTTTAATTCCTGCCGAATGCCGTCATACAGCGGCATCACTACGCGGCAGCCGATTAAACGCTTGCGCAAAGCCTGCGGCAAAGAGCCTGCCACATCGGCAAGCCCGCCCGACGCCATAAAGGGCAGTGCTTCGCTGGAAACATATAAAACTTTCATATCATTTTTTCCTTTCCATAATAGGGGCGAACTGCGTTCGCCCTACGTGGATTGTGCAAAATTGTCATTCTGCGCGCAACGAAGAATCTCACATCGCACAGAGTACATTTGATTCTCGGTAGGGCGGGGGCTTGCCCCCGCCGTGCTTGTGCGAATTTTTCAAATTGCTCGGGTGCTTCGTGAATCGCCTCTACAATATATATCTGTACGGAACTGCGATTCGCGCAAAACTCCCTCAGTCGCTTCGCGACAGCTCCCTCTTTGAGGGAGCGTAATAAGTTGTATTTAAATATGTAGCATTGCGGAAAATCAGCCTAAATCACAATACCTTTGCCGACAAATACGGGGTAATTCTCTGCGCCCGAGAGCGTTTTATTCGGCGTAATCGCCACGCTCTTGTCGGCGATGGTATAGTTGAGGGTTGAACCCGATGCGACAAAGCTGCCCTGCATCAAAATCGAATTTTTGACAACCGCGCCTTTTTCCACGCGCACACCGCGGAACAGAATGGAGTTCTCCACCTCGCCGTCGATGATACAGCCGTCGGCAATCAGTGAATTTTTCACGGTAGAGCCTAAGCCGTAAATTGCGGGCATATCGTCGCGTACCTTTGTATAAATCGGACGGTCTGCATCAAACAGCTGCGCACAGTTTTGCGGATTCAGCAAATCCATGCTGACCTTAAAATAGCTTGCAAGCGAATCGATGGTCCGTGTAAAGCCTTTTGCCGCGAAACCGAAAATCCGCAGTTTCTCTGTATTGCCCTGAATGATGTCGCGCTCGAAGGACTCATGATTGAGGCTGACCGCTTCGTTGATAAGACGCTGTAAAAGGGAGCGCTTCATCAAAATCATATTTAAGGAATAGTCCACCTCGCCCGTTGTGTTCGGGGAAAGCGCCACCTGCGTCACACGCCCGCCGTCCTGCATTTGCAGTTCCATAATATTGTCGAGCTTCGGCAAAACACCGTGCTGATAGACAATCGAAACATCCGCATTGTTGTCCGCATGGAAATCCATCAACTCGTCAATGTCGATATTCATGACTTCATTGCAGTCGGACAGCAATACATATTCTTCGGTGGAGCGCGAAATAAAGCCCATCACACCGCGCAGCATCTCTACACGGTTGGTGTAGTCGCCCATATTGCTTGCGGAAGAAAACGGCGGCAAAATGAACATGCCCTCCGTCTTACGGGAAAGGTCCCACGGTTTTCCCGTGCCCAAATGGTCCATTAAGGACTGATAATTGCTCTTGGTAATCACGCCGACCTTTTCAATGCCGCTGTTTACCATATTGGAAAGTGCAAAGTCAATCAGACGGTAGCGTCCCGCAAACGGCACGGAGCCCATGGTGCGCAGTCCCGTGATTTCATTCAAGCACTCGTCATATTTGTTGGAATAAATAATGCCTAAAATGTTGTTGCCCGTCATTATTCTGCCCCCTTTACGTCTGCGTCAACCATGGCTTTCGGTGCGACGTGCGCACCCTTTCCGACGGTTACACCTGCGCCGACCACGGCTACGCCCCAGTCGTCTAAGTTTGCCATATCCTCCGGGCGTTCACCGACCACGGCGTTTGCTTCAATGACTGCGTTTTCTGCGACGATGGCATACTGCACCACCGCGCCCGATTTAATCACCGTGCCCGGCATGACAATGGAGTCGCGGACAACCGCGCCCTCTTCCACCGTCACATTGTGGAACAGAATGGAGAAATCAAGTTCCCCGTACACCTGCGAGCCTTCGCCAATCATGGAATTCTGCACGGTTGCACTGCCTGCAACATAGTGCGGCGGTGCAGTCGGCGTTTTGGAGTAAATTTTCCATGTCGGGTCGGACAAATCCAAATCCACTTTCGGATTTAACAAGTCGAGGTTTGCCTCCCACAGGCTGTCGATGGTGCCGACGTCTTTCCAATAGCCGTCGAACAGGTAGGCGTACATCTGTCTCTTATACACATCTCCGAGCCCACGAGACCGATCAGTATC
>ERZ1027171.6-NODE-6-length-103044-cov-6.858286_pt1 | contig 103044 bp, 86 predicted proteins | sample MGYA00519274_ERZ1027171 | MGnify/ENA primary metagenome ERZ1027171 (study PRJEB26926, sample SAMN06164681) | human gut metagenome | biome: ENVO:00009003; feature: ENVO:2100002; material: ENVO:00002003 | host: Homo sapiens | place: USA | collected 2012 ... | reverse complement strand
GTGGGGTCGGAGATGTGTATAAGAGACAGATATTAGATAAAATTGTAGAAGGAAGAAAACACCAGAGTAGTTTATATAACCATATAAAACCATTTTCTTACAGAATAGAAAGCCGATAATTGATTTTCAGTTAGTTCAAGTCCTCATTATAAATCTTTAAAAGCATCTGTTTTATATCATCTTTACAGTCGAGAGCCTCGACACGCAATTTGCGTACGAGGCTTTCTTTTTTTGCTTAATTTTATGCACGCGACAAAGCAACATCTATTTTATATCATCTTTACAGAAAATAAACCCTCCAATCAGATGGTTTATTTTTTTACAAAGCAACTGTATGCGACGGCAATGTGCGTAAGCATTTCGCTGTATTTTCGGACATATACGTTTATAATGTTGCGGATTGTTATGTTTTTTTGCTAAACTGTAAACGGCTTTCAAAGGTTTATGTAATGCCGCTATAAATATTGCAGTATGGGGGACGATGTGTTGTGATATGTGCAAAACAATTCTGCAAATTCAAAACGGTGAAAACCCTTGGTTTGTAAAAGAACTGCAAACGGGTTATGTTATTTTGGGTTGGAATCAGCATTTCTACGGATATTCTTTGTTCATCTGTAAAAGGCATGCTGTGGAACTTTTTGATTTAGATATTCCGTTCCGAACAGCTTTTTTGCAGGAAATGGTGACGGTCGCGGAAGCTGTAAAAAGAGCGTTTCAGGCAGATAAAATCAATTATGAGTGTCTTGGGAACGGTGATGCACATTTGCATTGGCATATTTTTCCGAGAACGGCGGGGGATTTGGGCGATTACGGCAATCACGGAAGAGGACCTGTATGGTGGCTGCCAAAGGAAATTATGTGGGATGATGCTAATAAGCCCTCTGTGGAAGAATTGGAACAAATGAAAAGACGGCTTTGTATTGAGCTTGAAAAGTGTTTTTCTAAAGCGTATGATACACAGAAGAATAGCCGATAAGTGTTTATTATGAGAATATAATAATTATTTACATATTGAGTCAATACGAATACAGTATGTAAATCTTACAAAGTCACGTGTACAGTACCTATACACGTACTTTGGCATCACAACGTGTCCCAAACACATATTTTTCATAGGTTTTTTATCTCATGTTTTGTATTTTTGAAAATGATTGTGATACGATATACATGAGGTGATACGATGTCTGATATAAATTTGCCGTTGGGGTTCGGGATGGCGCTCGCGCAAAATGAAACCGCCATGCAAAAGTTTGAAGCTTTATCCGAAGCCGAAAAACAGAATGTGATTCAAAAAACGCATCAAATTACATCCAAACAGGAAATGCGTGCATTTGTAAGCAGTTTAACGGACCGCACAGGAATTTAAGGCTGTGCGGTCCGTTTTAATCATGATTTTTATGAAGTTCCTATATCTTCGCATTCGGTAAAGTGGTGATTTATGTTTCTTTTACTTTCCCGTACAGGCATTTTGTTTCGCCCTTTTCAATGACCAATCCGCAGAAATTGCACATCAGGCACTTTGCCTCGGTTTGCGTGCCGTCTAAAAGCTTACGCGCCAAATTCGGCTCACAGATAAACGGCCGGCACATGGAAACCGCGTCCGCCCTGCCGCTTTCAAGAATTCGGTTCATATCGTCGGTTTTATGGATACCGCCGACAACAATCACAGGAATCGACACTGCCGCTTTGATTTTTGCGGCATTTTCTACATTAAAGTTTTCTAACGGTGCAGGCTGTTTCAGCAACGGATTGATTGCTTGTGCACACCGCAGTGCAAACGCTTTGAAATGCTTCGGAAAAGATGCGCACGGCTCACGGTATGCAAATACCGCTTCCATCGGCATACGCGCACTGCGCATGGTGTTCATGCCGTCCTCTACCGTACCGCAGGAGACCTCTACGGCGTCCAGTCCGTTCTTTTCCAGAATTTTGACAATTTCCACAGCATCTGCAATGCGCATACCGTTCTTACGGTTGTCCTCTGCGCTGAGTTTTATCCAAACAGGCAGTTTCGTTTCGGCGTGAATGCCTTTTATAGTTTCCGTAAGAATTCGGCATCGGTTTTCCGCACAGCCGCCCCACGCGTCCTGCCGTCGGTTGCCGTACGGCGATAAAAAGTCGTGCAGTAAATAGCCGTGTCCCGCGTGCAGTTGTACGCCGTCGAATCCGCATTTTTCCGCACGGACTGCCGCCTGTATAAAATCCGCAATAATTTGGCGTATTTCCGTTTCGGTAAGCGCCTGTGCCTTGTCGGGATAAAATAAATGGCGTTTTGCCGTCGGCGCGACCTTTTGCGCGTGAATCACCTTGGACGCGGTTTGCCTGCCGCAGTGTGCCAGCTGTAAAAGGATTGGCGTACCGTGCGCATGCACTGCCTGTGCAAGTGCGCGAAACTGCGGTAAATTCCCGTCGTTGTGTATTTTGAGCATGGCGGGATACGGCGACATGCCGTTTTCGCTTACCCCTGCATAACCTGTAATAATCAGCCCGGCCTGATTTTCGGCAAGATAGGCATAGCGCCGAATCAATTTTTCAGTCGGCGCGCCGTTTTGGTCCGCCAAACCGTCGTGTGTGGCGGAGCGAATCAATCTGTTTTGTAAAGAAATACCTGAAATGGTGATGCGTTCTGCAATTTTTGCGGGCATGGCTCTTTCTCTCCTCCGGGGATTTTCATAGAATAACTTTACCACATTTTCGTCCGCGGCAAAAGAGGTTTGCAAGAAAAATATTTATTTTGTCGGGCGTTTTCTGCATTGGAATTTCAAAGCATAAGCTACGGAGAAAAATGCAGAAAAGTAAATATCCCAAAACTTCTTTGTGTCAGAAAGCGGGGATATTTTATACAACCGTATATCCGGCTTTTTCCAATGCCTCAGCTGCGCGGTTAAAGTCCTTTTCTTTTACGAGGATATAATCCGTGTTATATGTGGATATTACGAAAATGCCGATTTTATTCTCGGCAAGTACGGTGGAAATTTTTGATAATATTCCGATAAGAGAGAAATCCAATACGCCCTGTATGCGGAAGCCCTTCCAGCCATCGTCACGGTCGGTCGTGTTCACGGGCGTGCTTTCTGTTTTGCAGACAAGGGAGAATTCTTCATCTGTTCTGCCGATAAAATAGAAATTGTCTTCCTGCCATCCCTCTAACGACGTAACCTTGCATATTGTCAACGCATAGGGTATTTTCTTCAGTTCCATGTTCTTCTCCTTTACATCGGGGATGCCGATTTGTATATTTGATTATAAAATATTTATCTTCCGTTTACAATGGGCATAACCAATAATCCCGCACCCGAAAATCGTGTTCGGACGTGTGCGCTATGGTTATGCTTGCGAAAAAAGGAAAAATATCTGTTTATGCCCTGACGCCGTCATTGACAAGGTTCTGAAATACGTCTATAATTTGTGTGGCAAAATCAGAGAAGTAATTATTTTAACGAAGGGGAGTTATGCGGGTTTGCAGGCAGAACCATCTACAAGCTGTATAAACAGTTTTCAAAAGGGCGTGCGGGACGGAATACCGATTGCTTTGGGTTATCTGTCGGTTTCCTTTACGTTCGGCATGGCGGCGGTTGCAGGCGGTTTGCCTGTTTCGTTAGCCGTTTTAATTTCCATGACCAATTTGACTTCGGCAGGGCAGTTTGCAGGGCTTTCACTGCTGTTTGCAGGCGGCGGTTTTTTTGAAATGGCGCTGACACAGTTCGTTATCAATCTGCGGTACGCACTGATGTCTGTTTCTCTGTCGCAGAAATTACATAAAAGCGTAAGGCTTATAGACCGTCTGCTGATTGCATTCGGCAATACGGATGAAATTTTTGCCGTTGCCGCAGGTCAGCCGAAGGAAGTCGGTAAAAAATACATGTTCGGGTTGATATCCATGCCGTATATCGGTTGGGCGCTCGGCACATTCCTCGGCGCGGCGGCAAGTGCGGTGCTGCCCGAAAATATCCGTTCGGCACTGGGAATTGCCATTTACGGCATGTTTCTTGCCATTTTCATTCCGCCGATGAAAAAATCCAAAGCGGTTGCGGCAGTGGTGGGAATCGCGGCAGCGCTCAGTTGTATGTTCCGTTATGTCCCGATTTTAAACCGCGTGTCTTCTGGCTTTGTCATCATTATCTGCGCCGTTGCCGCGGCGGCTGTCGGCGCATGGCTGAAGCCTGTATCGGCAGAACGGGGGGCGGCGGAATGACAAAATATTGGTTTTTACAACTGGCGGTTATGGCAGGCGTGACTTATCTTATCCGTATGCTGCCGTTGGTTATCTTCCGTAAAAAAATCGAAAATAAATTCATACAGTCTTTTTTATACTATATTCCCTATGCGGTGCTTGCCGCCATGACCTTTCCCGCCGTATTTTCTTCCACAGGCGGTCTTGCCTCTGCGCTTGTCGGTATTGCCGTTGCACTGTTGCTGGCATTTTTTGAAAAAGGCTTGGTTACGGTGGCGGTCTGCGCCTGTATCGCGGCTTTCCTGACGGATTGGGTCGGAACACTGCTGTAACCCGTTTCGACAGAGCTTCCTGTCCGATAAGAATACAACACAAAATATAGAAAGCCTCTCTTCGGGCAGTTCGTTTTCATCTGAAAGAACGCCCGAAGAGAGGCTTTTGGTTTTGGTTTAACCCTGTCGGGTTTCGGATTTGTAATACTGCGCCGTTTGGTCCAGCAATACCGTTTGTGAAATTTGCATATCCATCATGGCGATGTCAAAAAAGTCTACTACGCCGTCACCGTTTACATCTGCCGCCAACGTATATGCGCCTGTGCCGATGGCGTCGGCATCTACAAGCGCCGCTGTTTGCATCAGTGCGTAGTCGGCGCTGTCTATTTTGCCGTCGCCGTTCACATCGCCGTAAAGAATAACCGTTACCGTCTCGTAAACCACGGAGGCGTCCTCTACGGACACACATTGTACCACACAGCCTGTACCGATGCAATCCGTGTCGTTCAGCACTGTGCCGTCACGAGTGACCACAATTTGAACCGCGTTGTTTTCCAAATCCTGCCGCAGTTTCTCAACAGTCGTATTGTCTGCGCACATACCCAGCAAATATGACTGTTCCGTATGGTCACGGTCTACCATTAAATTGGTAGACCCGTCCGTTTTCGGCTGTATCTGTTCTATCTCGGGCTTTTCAAACCAAACCGAATATTCGGGAGAAACATAGCTTTCTTTTCCTGCCGCATTGATTGCTTTGAAGCGGTAAACCGCGCGCATCTCTTCGGCAATGGTCAGGGTATCTGTATCCATTTCAACCCAACCGTCGCCGATGCTGTAATAATAAGTTACATCGGACAGGCAGTTCGGCGTATACAGCGAGAATGTAATCGGTTTATTCGTTTTGACCCCGATTGCGCCTTGCACGCCGATTTGCAAAATCGGCGTTTCGCTGTCAATACGGGTGGTATACGTTGTGATTGCACTTTCCGTTCCGACCGCCGAAACCGCTTTAAACTGCCATGTGTGTACGCCTGTCTCGTAACAGGTGATACGGTCGCCTGTAAGGGTCTGCCATGCTCCGCCGTCCATACTGTAACAGTACTGCTGAATTCCTGAAAATGCCGAAGACTGCGGTTTTAAAGTCACCGCGCTCTTCGCCCATGCACTGTCTGAAAGCGCTGTGCCGTCATTTAAAGCGGCAGTAATCACGGGTGCTGTGGGTGCGGCAGTATCTACCGTAATGCCTTTGGAACGGTAGAGTGCCGAAGCTTTATTTGCAGTATCGTATGCGCGGGCTTCTACATAGCCGCGGAAATTGTCTGCCAAAACAGGCTTGTTATCCGCTTCATAGATTTCCCATGCCGAAGCGGCTTTCCCGTTTTCATCCAATAAGCGGTAAGTAATTTCGGCGATGCCCGTTGTGCCTGTATTTTGTGCGGAAATCGTAATTTCGGGCGCATAACCGTAATATGTGCCGAAGTCTGTATTGTCCGTTTTGCTGGCTTCGCCGAACGCAATATCGGTCACTTCCAAAACGGGCGTATAGAAATTGTCGACCGTCAAAAGCTTTGTTGTAACCAATCCGTTATTGCCGAGTGCTGTGATGATGTAATTGCCGTTTCGGGAAACCATAAAGGATTTTCTGGTTGTAATGTTGCGGTTGTCCAGCATGACCTTTGCAAGCCCCGCCTCACCGACAATTGTTTCAATCTGCACTTCATATGGGGTGCAGGTCGGTTCGGTTACGGTCGGCGTTAAAATGATTTGCGGCTCCACAACGTCAATCATAACATTATAGCTGTCCGAGGTTGTGCTTTCCGTTCCCGCACCGTTCACAGCTTTAAAAGTATAGGGCGCATGGGTATTCCAATCGATAAACAGCTCCGCGCCGTCAAATTCCTGCCAGCCCGTACCGTTATTATAGTAATAGGTAATTCCCGAAAGGCTGTCTTCCTCTGTGGCGAAATTAAAGCGTACGCCGTCCGAAGTCCAGCGTCCGAACGTGCCGTCAAACGTCACGCGGATAACAGGCTTTTGCGTATCAATCTGCACTACCTGCATGGTTTCGTAGCTTTCCATAGAGGAATTGGACTCTGCCTTGAATTCGTAGACGTGTCTGCCTTCTTCGGAAGCCGTCAGCGTATTGTCAGAAAGCTGTGTCCATTCGCCGCCGTCTACGCGGTAATAATATGCATAAATTCCCGAATATGCCGAGCTGTCCAAGGTCAGTTCCACGTTGCCTGCAACCCACGCGCCGCTGTTGTAATCCGCGCCGTTGTAGGTGGCGGAAATCTGCACATCGGCGGGGCGGACATTGTCAATCACAAAGCCCTCCGAAGTATAAGTTGCGGATGTGTTTGCCGCACGGTCGGTCGCGCGTGCTTCTGCATAGCCGCGGAAATTCGGATTCTGCACGGGCTTGTTTGAATCACTGTACCGCATCCATTCCGAATAGGTATCCGTATCCGCATTGTAGAAACGGTATTCGATTCGGTCAATTCCCGCTACGCCCTCGTCAGAAGCGGAGATTGTCAGCTCAATCTGTTCTTTGAAGAATTTACCGTAGGTTAAATCATTCAAAAATCTCGCAAACCCGCCCGAATTTTTCTGCTGCAATTCCACACGGTCCACCGTCGGCGCAATTTTGTCAATATTTTCGACCGTAACCGTCTGTTCGCAGTAAAGACCGTTGCCCGCAGTGATGCGCACCGTATAAGTACCGTTTTCATGCACCGTAAAGTTCGCGTAATTTGCCAAGATATCCGTGCCGTTTAAGGTTGCCGCCTGCACGCCCGAAGCACCGAAAGACAAGCCGTCAACCGATACGGTATAGGATTGATTGGTAATGTCCGTAACACTTTGCGAAAGCGTAAAGCTCGGTGTAATATCGTCCCGCAGAACGGTAATGCCCTCTGTTTCCGCACTTTCTGCATCCACCGAGTTCACTGCTTTAAAGAAATAGGTGTTTTGCGAATTTTCGGCGACTGTCAGCGTATTGCCTGCAAGCGCTGTCCATTCCGTTTCCGCCGACGTTCTGTAATAATAGGTTACACCGTCCATCGGGTGCGTGGCAGAAAGCGTAAAAGTAACGTCCGCAGGCGTCCAGCCGCCTGTGTATTCCCCAGTATCCACAGATACCACAGGCGTACCGTAGACAATAACCGGGAAGGTTGCCGAGGCGGAAACACCCGCGTGCGTATAGGAAACCGTAATATTCTGTTCAACGTCTAAAAGTGTCGGGTCGAATTCACGCTCATACACAACATAATCTGTAACAAGCTCCGACGGCGCGTTGCTGTAATTCGCCGTGACTTCCAATCCGGTAAGGTCCAGCCGTGTTTCACCCTCGGTATATGTATAACGCGGCGCGGTCAAATCCAGACTTTCTACCTTTTTCGATTCCAATATAATCGGGAACACGCCGCGGTACTCCTCGCCCGCGCGGGTAACCGTCACCAAAATATACTGTTCGCTGTCTAAAATTTTCTGGTTGATTTCCGACACCGTGTAATCGGTTACTTCTACCGTAAAGTCCTTATCTTCCCAATCGGCAGTATCGTAATATTGACTGATTGTCTCCCGATTGTAGTTGAGCGATACCTTTAAACCGCTTAAATCGAGTTCTGTGTCGCCTTCCACGTAATTTTTGTGTGTCGGTGCGGCAAGTGTGATGCTGTCAGGTTCCAATTCCACCACCTGAATTTTCTTTTCCGCTTCGGCAAAGGAACCGTTCACTGTTGTCGCGCCCTCGCGCCCGAACACATACAAAGTTGTTTCTCCTGCGGAAAGACCTGTTACCACGCCGTTGTTATCGACAGAGGCAACGCTGTTCTGCTGGTTGCCCTTTGTACTGCTCCACGCAGAAGCCCACGGGCGTTCCCCTGCGTCGGTGGGCACGCCCCAGTGTTTATCCTTAACCGCCACACGGGTCGGATAAAAAGTCGATTCATATGTGCGCGGGAAATCCTTAATCACGTAATCACTGCCGCTGATGCTTGCCGAAACAAGATTACGCACGCTTGCACCGCGGATATCGAACGTAATGCTTGCCGACACACCGCCGACGCTTGCCGTTACGGTGACTGTCTTCTTATTGTAAAGCGTACCGGCAGAACCGCAGTCCAAGCCCAACACTTTGCCGTCCGCATCTACCGAAACAGCCGTGGGGTCAGAACTTGTCCACGTTACATTTTCTAAAAGCGCACGGTCAAAATCTTCGGGCAGTATACTTGTAATATTCAGCTGTGCGGTTTTTCCCTCTTCTAAGAAGGGTTCGCGGCTGCCTGTTAAAATATTGACTGTAAAACCGTCGCCCTTTTCCAAATTAAAACTGGTAATCGGCGTGCCTGCACTGACGGTCAGGGACGCTTCACACACAACCTCACCCTGCGTCGCGCGTACATGTATAACAATGATGCCGCTTTGCTTCGGGCTGAGTACACCTTCTGCATTGATTACCGCAATGCTCGTTTCGGCAGGTACATCCGCCGTCGCCCAAACAATTTCTCCCGTCAGCGGTTCGGTTATGCCCCATTCGCGTTTTACGGAGGAACTCGTATTTAAGCGGTCAGGTGTAATTTTTGCGGTGTATGTAACCGATGCATTATTCGGAATTACGGTTTCGCCGATAATTTCCACGCCGGAAATGACTGCGTTGACAACCTTGCGGTTGACGGTAACCGTGACGGTTTTGGAAATACCGCCGACAGTTGCGGTAATCTCCGCTGTACGGCTGTAGGTTGTCAGACCGCTGCCGCCGTCCAAGCCTGTTACCACGCCGTTTTGGTCAACTGCGGCAACCGTCGGGTCAGAGCTTGACCACGTGAGGTCTCCCGTATATGCGCCCGCAGGTTGTAAATTCGCAATGGCAAGCTGTGTGGTTGCGCCTTCATCTACCTTTAAATTTCCCGCAATGGAGAAATCCTCAACAGGCAAATCTGCCTGTTCCACTACCGTAAAGGTGATGGTGTCCACAAATGCGGCGTATGCCGCATTTGTGGGTGTTAAACGGACGGTAACCTTGCCCGCAGAGGTAAAGGTTACCAAACCGTCCGCCGAAACATTGGCGTGTTTTCCCGATTCCGTATCAAAAATTGTACCGCCCATTGTCCATTTGACGCTTTGCTTCAGACGGACAGGCGAACAGGCGCCGTAAAGCTGTACGGTCGTGCCGACGGCAACGGTAAGCGGGACGACCCGTTTATTTGTAATATGTACTGCTGTCGGAGCAATATTGGCAATTAAACTTTTTTCCACGACGACTTCCACACTGTCGCGCGCAAGTTCTTTGCCGTCCGCCGCATGCAGGACGGCAACAATTTCCACATTCATGCTGTCCAGCGCTTTTTGCAGACTGTCTGCCAAAGCGTCGCCCGCAATCCCGCGGATAATCGCAATCAGGATTGTGGTATCCATATCTTCCAAATCGACACCGGTTGCCGCAATCTGGTCTTCAATCGACTTTGCCATCGCTTCGCCCACCACCGGCATAGAGCGAATGTTTTCATCAATCCACTGCTGTACAATCGCCGCTTTGGAGTAGTCGTATCCTGTTACCTTGCCGGTATCGTCCACACCCGCAAGCAGGGGAAGCGTGCTTTCCCACGTGACATAAGCGCCGTCCGGCAATTCTCCCGTGGTGATATACTCGAGTTGAATGGAACGGTACTCCTGCACCGAAAGGCGTTCGGTTACTTCCGTACCGTCCTGTGTGATGGTGATTCCCGCGCCTGCCGCATGGCTGATGAGACCCGATGTGCACATGGAAATCAGCATCAGTACGGATAAAAAGATGCTCGAGACTTTTTTTCCTGTTTTTTTCAAAGAAACCACTCCTGTCGGGATGTGAAAAACAAAACGTATTTTTAAATTCCCGTATTTTTCACGGTAAAATCAACACGTTTTGATTTGTTTTCCAAAACGCACAATTAAACCAATATATATGTATATTTTATCAACACGTTGTATAATTTGTCAAGCGAATTTGCACAAAAAAGACCGAAGAGTCTGTGTTTTTGGATTGATTTTTTGCGTGTTTCTTTTATAATATTTATAATATAAATAAGCTAAAATGAACCCGAGAAGAAATTTCAAACAGGAGTAATCAAATGGCTGTATCTTCTGCTTTTGCACCGAAACAAAACTATGACCTTGTGAAACGAACCAAACAGGAAAACTACTTGTTTCTGAACGAAAACTATGCAAAGCACGGGCAGACCGTGCTGTTCGGCGATTCCGTTACGGAGATTTTCAACAGCTATGAGCTTTTTTACAATTTTTCGCAAAAAGGCGGACAGGCGGTGTACAACCGCGGCATCAGCGGCGATACAAGCGACCGTCTGCTTTGGCGTCTGCAAAGCAACGCACTCAATATTGCACCGCGCAATCTTGTGATTTTAATCGGCACGAACGATTTGGGACTCGGTGTTCCCGCTTCGGAAATTGTCGGCAATGTGCGGGAAATTCTGCGCATCACAAAGGAACGGCTTCCGAATACCAATATTGTTCTGCAAGGCATCTATCCCGTGAACAAGCACATGTCGCTTGCCGCCGCAAAAATGGTCGGCAGGCGGAAAAACAAGGACATTTCGGCGGTCAACGAACAGCTGCGCGCATTGGCTGCGGACAGCGGTGTTATATATTTGGATTTATCGGACAAATTATCCGATAAAAGAGGACGGCTCGCCAAAGAATTTTGCTATGACGGTCTGCATTTGAACGTGCACGGCTTCGCTGTTGCGGCACAAGCGATTATCCCGTGTTTAAAGTAGTTGCATAATTCCGAAAAATATAGTAAACTATATATAGTTATTGTAAAAAATTTACGGAAAAGGATACGTATATTTATGCTTCAGTTTGAAGAATTAAGACTGCGCCTGTTAGGACATGAAAAAGCATTGCAGGATTTGTCCGAAGCACTCGGACTTGAAAAAATGAAAACGGAAATCACTGCTTTGGAAGCACAGGCCGCCGAAGAGGGATTTTGGGACGACTTAAAGAATTCTCAAACCGTGTTAAAGCGCACAAGCGCATTAAAAGCCAAGGTTTCCGCCTATGAAAAGCTTTGCGGCGACTATGACGACGCACTGGTCATGATTGAGCTTGCCAATGAGGAAGAGGATTTGGAGCTGTTCCCCGAATGTGAGGAAAATGTTGTAAACTTCGAGAGTACACTCGACACAATGACTTTGACCACACTGCTTTCAGGTGAGTATGACAGCAAAAACGCCATTCTGACTTTCCACGCAGGTGCGGGCGGTACCGAGGCGCAGGACTGGGCGCAAATGCTGTTTCGCATGTATAACCGCTGGGGTGAACGGCATGGCTACAAGGTTTCCACACTGGACTATTTGGACGGTGATGAGGCGGGCTTAAAATCTGCCAGCATTTTGATTGAGGGTGAAAACGCTTACGGATTTTTAAAGAGTGAAACGGGCATTCACCGTTTGGTGCGTGTTTCACCGTTTGATTCCGAGGGACGCCGTCATACTTCGTTTGCCTCTTTGGAGGTTATGCCCGAAATTGATGATACCATTGAAGTGGAAATTGCGCCCGAAGATATTAAAATGGATGTGTACCGTTCCAGCGGCGCAGGCGGGCAAAAGGTCAACAAAACCTCTTCTGCCGTGCGCCTGACACATCTGCCGACGGGTATTGTTGTTTCCTGCCAGGTGGAGCGCAGTCAGCACCAAAACCGTGAAGTTGCCATGCGCATGCTGAAATCCAAATTGGTGGAAATTAAAGAGCGTGAGCATTTGGAAAAAATTTCGGATATCAAAGGCGACCAAAAAGAGATTGCATGGGGCAGTCAGATTCGTTCCTATGTCTTCATGCCCTATCAGTTGGTTAAGGACCACCGCACCAACTTCGAGTCGGGCAACATCGGCAATGTGATGGACGGCGATTTGGACGGGTTTATAAACGCCTATTTGAAAATGGAATCACAAAAGAAGCTTGCACAGGGATAATATCCCCGTACAGATAGAAAAGAAGCCCTCTTTTGGGGGCTTCTTTTTATGCCTGCGGCTGTGTAAGCATCGCGGTCAGACAAAACTGTTTTTTCTCTTTATCATAATGCCAATTGTAATCTCCGCCGTATTTTTTTAACACCTCGGAGACGCTTTTTAATCCTAAACCGTGTAATTCCCGATTGACTTTGGTGGTCACCAACATTTTGTTTTGAACCTGCGGCGGGGCATCGCAGCTGTTTTCAACAATTAAAATATCATAGTCGTTTTTTTGCGTTGTTCTTACAAAAATTTCCCGTTTTTGCGAGCTGCCCGCCGCCTCTACGGCATTATCCAACAGATTGCCGAGTATGGTAACCAAATCAAAATCTTCAACGTAAGCAAGATTCGCCGCGCGAAAATTCCAGTGCAGTTCAATATGTCTGTTCTCACATTCTGCCGTATATTTACTGAAAATGATATCCAGCATGCGGTTTCCGCTGTCGCCCACTTGGCTGTATGCGCGCAAATGCGCAGACATCTGATTTATGTATGCATCAATCTGTGCATCCTGATTCAGTGCGCGAATCGCGTTTAAGTGTTTTTTAGCATCATGCGCATACATACGCAGACGCTCATTTTGCTTTTCCAAAATACTGTAATACCGTCTTTCTGTTTCATTTTTCTCCGCCTGACTTTGCAGGATGCGAATTGTATTTTCCGTTTGCACCGTAGCTTGATAAGAAGAAAACAGCAGTATAACGGACAGCAGCAGAAACACGCAGATTAACGAAAAAAAGATTAAATAATAACCGGGGATTTCCACTGACGCATAAAGATGCCAAACCAACAGTAATACGCTGATTACGGCAAAAGGATAAATATAATATACTTTCGGAAAACGAACTCGTGTTTTTTCACGCTGAATCAACCTTGCCATAGGTATACTGCATAGGAAATACAGCAATTTGCTGATACACATTAAAATCGCAAAGTAAGCTGTATTGTTCGCCTGTAAATGGTACTCCATATCCTTTGCGGTTAAAAATGCAAGAGATGAAATAGCTGCAAATTCCAGCGCAGTCGACAAAACGTCTAAAACGACAGAACTGAACAATACACGGCTCCAACGGATGTCAAACACCAAAAAGCCGAACAAAAAGTTTATTACTATAAAATACAGTCCGTTCAGCCACGCTACGGTTGGAAATAAGCTGTAAACCAACAGCCCGCTTAAAAATATTCCTGTGCCGATTGCCAGACCTGTCCGCTTTTTAAATTTCAAATCTCCCTGCTGTATAAAGAATACATAGGCGACCAACATTTCAAAAATATATGTCACTGCCAAAATCAGCGTGCGAAGCATTTGGCATCTCCCTTTAAATAGTCAAACCACACCTGCCGAAACGCCGCCTGCCGCCGCGTCGGTATCGGAATATGCGCCCCGTTGGACATGATGATTTCCTTGTAGCTGTATCGGCGGATATGGTGCAGATTGATTACATAACTGCGGTGTGCCCGATAAAAGAACGGAACACGCAGTTTTTCTTCCCATTCATCCAAGGTTCCCCACAGCAGATACGATTCTGTCCGTGTTTCTATGCAAATTTCCCTGCCTGCGGTTTTCACCAAAAGAATATCGTCTATATGGATTCTTTTGACATATTTGTCCGTTTTGACATACACGTCCACCAAGAGTGTCTCGCGGTATTGCAGTACCTTATCCAGCCCCGCATACAGACGCTCGCGGCTTACAGGTTTTTCATAAAAGCGAAATGCCTGTACATCCATAGCATCATCCTGATAGTCTGCAAAAGCCGTTACAAAAAAAATAAAGATGTGTTCATTTCGCCGACGAAGCATTTTTGCAAGTGTAAGGCCGTTGACTGACCGCATTTCGATATCTAAAAACGCAATATCATATATCGCATCTTTCCGCAGAACATTTTCCGCACACGAATATACAGAGATTTCCGCCTTGATTTGATGCGCCTGCATATAACTGTTCACTTTCTCATAAAGGTCGCGCGAATAGCATTTTTCATCGTCGCAAATCAAAATGTTCAGTTCATACTCTGTTTCCATATAATCTCATTTTCACCGTCCGAAATGCAAACGCCTTACCGACAAAAAATGTAATTTTTTGTCGCACCTTTCTATTGTATTAACAATACCATAATTTACCAACAATGTCAACAATACATTTTGACGATAATATTTAGTGTTAATAATATTTATCTAAAAAAGGTATTGTGTTACATATGATGTAAAAACAGAATATTGTGCGGGATACGGTAATTTTTCCTTACAAAAAGCTATCCTGTACAGTGTATTTTATAACTAAAAATAAACCAAAATTCAATATTTACGTCTTTTGCCATTTGGAAAAGCAGATTCTCCGATTCGAAGTGTTTCGGACAGGGTTTTAATTCTCGTTTTTGCTCCTTTTCCTAAAAAATATGATACGATTCCGTATATACATAACCTTTTAACTTGTAATACAATATCTTTGTATGGGAAAACTCGGTCGACCGTTCAATATATAGAGGAAACAACTCTTTTTTTCTCGGCTTTTTGCAAACTGCTCCTTTTTCAAAACTTGCCGAATTTCCGCGATACCTGAATTATTTCTCATGTAGTGACTTTTTAACACGTTATACAATATCCTTTGGGGGAACTTTTAGGAGGTAATGTATGTCGTTACAAGAAGAATTTGGGCGAATTGTACGCGAAAGCCGAAAAGGAACTGTCTACACGCAAGAAGTGCTTGCGGAGCATATCGACATCACTGTTCGCCATGTGCACACGGTTGAATACGGTGAAGCCGAAGTCGGACTTCGTACAGCCGTTGCGATTGCAGACATATTGGAGATTGATTTAAACGAATTGAAAAAGTACGCTGTTCATGACAGCAAAGGTTATTATCGGAAAGAATATGACCGCAAGGGTACAGTCGATATTTAAGGTGACCGTGTCTGAACCGACTGCGGTCAGAAATAGCTGATTTCCATCTAAACTAAACTGTGTTAAAAAGTCCCTCGGAATACAACAGTATTCCTGCGTTTTTGCCGTGCTCAGCCAAAAATCCGCACATTTCTCACTTTGTTTGCGCAGTTACCTACGCAAATAAAGTGAGAAAAGAACGCAAGAAACTAAATGCAGAAAAATTTTCTTGCATTTTTATTCCAACTGTGCTAATATACTACTGTACGAATATACACTATAGAAGGAGAGTGGGTTTACCCGCTCTCCTCGTTTTATAGTCTTGCGGTTGCAAAAGGTGTATTCAGCCTGTTTTGCGCGGCAGTCGCATGCGGGACGGCATGTGTGCAGAGCACGCAAAGACGGTGAAAGCAACCTTCAACTGACAGGACTGCAAGAGGAGCGATTATGGCGGAAAAGAAAACAAACACCGTTTCGGCGGTCTGGGCGATTGCCGAGCCGATTGCAAAGGAACTCGGGCTGATTCTTTGGGATGTCCGCTTCTTAAAAGAGGGAACGGATTGGTATCTGCGCATTATCATTGATAAGGCGGAGGAGCCTGTCTGCATTGACGACTGCGTGGCGATGAGCCATGCGCTGGACGCGCCGCTCGACGAAGCCGACCCGATTTCGCAAAGCTACAGTTTGCAGGTGCAGTCGCCGGGGATTGAACGCGAGTTGACGCGGGATTTCCATTTTGCGGAAAATCTCGGCGAAAAAATCATGGTGCGGTTCATTCGCGCCGTAAACGGCTGCCGTGAATACAAGGGCGTGCTTTCTGCATATGAAAACGGTGCAGTGACGCTCAAAACGGAAAACGGCGAAGCGCTGACATTTGATAAAAAAGACACATCGTGGATTAAACTCGATGATTTTGGAGGTTTTTGAAAAAATGAACAAAGAATTTTTTGAGGCGGTCAAGGCGCTCGAAAAAGAAAAGGGCATTCCCGCAGAGTATTTGTATGAGAAGATTCAGGCGGCAATCGTGGTCGCCGTGAAAAAGGATTACAACGGCAAGGACGTCATTTCCTGCGAGATTTATCCCGAAAAGAACGAGATGTTCGTTTATCTGCACAAAACGGTTGTGGAAGAGGTCGAGGATGCAGACTGCGAAATGACGCTGGCAGATGCACAGCAGTATAAAAAGGATGCGGCTGTCGGTGATGAGATTCTGATTGCCTTAGAAACAAAAGATTTCGGCAGAATCGCGGCGCAGACTGCAAAGCACGTTATTCGTCAGGGCATCCGCGATGCGGAGCGCGGGCAGATGATGATGGAATTCCAGTCCAAACAGCAGGAGCTGGTCACCGCAAAGGTACAGCGTGTTGACCCCGTGACGGGCAATGCAACCCTTGAAATCGGCAAGGCGGAAGCGATTCTGCCGAAGGGCGAGCAGGTACCGGGTGAAGAACTGACCGAGGGCGAATTGATTAAGGTGTTCATCGTAGACGTCCGCGATACCGAAAAAGGTCCGAAAGCCATGATTTCCCGCACGCATCCCGGGCTTGTCAAGCGTCTGTTTGAAACGGAAGTTCCCGAAATTTACGACGGTACCGTTACCATTGAAGCGGTTTCGCGTGAAGCGGGCGCAAGAACCAAAATTGCCGTACACAGCAAGGATGAAGCTGTAGATGCGGTCGGCGCCTGTATCGGTCCGCGCGGCGCACGTGTCAACAATATTGTGGAAGTACTCGGCGGCGAAAAGATTGATATCGTGGTTTACAGTGAAAAGCCTGAAGAATTCATTGCTGCGGCGCTTGCGCCTGCAACCGTGCTGAAGGTGGAGATTGTCGATGAACAGGCAAAATCCTGTCAGGCAACCGTGCCCGACAATCAGCTGTCCTTGGCAATCGGCAACAAGGGGCAGAACGCCCGCCTTGCCGCGCGTCTGACAGGCTGGAAAATCGATATTAAACCCGAAAGCGGATTTTACGAGGGTTAATCACAGCATACTATATATAAATACGGTACAATCGGGCGGAAGTCCGAACCGCGAAAGGAGCGAACCGTATGAAACAGAAAAAGATTCCGCAGCGCCGCTGCAACGGCTGCGGTGCGCAGAAACCGAAAAAGGAGCTTGTACGGGTCGTGCGTTCTCCCGAGGGTGAAATTTCCTTAGATATGCACGGCAAAAAGCCGGGGCGCGGGGCATATGTGTGTCCCGACCTTGCCTGTCTTCAAAAGGCGCGCAAGGCGAAGCGGCTGGAGCGTGTTTTGGAGTGCGAAATTCCTGCGGCGGTGTATACGGAATTGGAGGCGGCGCTTCAAAATGCAGACGGATAAGGTGCTTGGGCTTTTGGGGCTTGCACGGCGCGCCAATAAGATAAGCCTTGGGCACGATGCGGTGCTGGACGCGATGAAGGCGGGTACGGCAGAGCTTTGTCTCTTGTCGGCGGACGCCTCGGAGCGCCTATATAAGGAGCTTGTGCGTGCGTCCGAAAATCTGACGCAGGCGCGTGTACCGATATATATAACCGATTATACGATGGATGGATTCGGGATTTGCTTAGGCGCGAAGAAAACGGCGGTGCTTTCCGTCAATGACCGCGGCTTTGCCAAACGAATCACGGAGGAACTGACAGTATGACGAAAAAATACAAAATACATGAAGCGGCAAAGGATTTTAACATGCCGAGCAAAAAGCTTATGGAAACACTCGGCAAATACTTTGCAGGCGAAAAGAAATCACAGACTGCGCTGGAGGAAAAAGAACTGGATGTTCTTTTCGATGTGCTGACAGCGGAAAACGCGGTGGACAGCTTTGACAGCTACTTTGCGATGCAGAAGACCTCTGCGCCGCAGGCAAAGGCGGAAAAGCAGCCGAAGCCGACAAAGAAAGAAAACGCAAAACCCGCGCAGAACGGCAAAAATACGCCTGCACAGAACACACAGGGCGGGCAGAACCCGAAGAAAAAGGAAAAAGACCCCAACCGTCCGATGCAGTCGCGTACCAAAGGCGAAGTGCGTCGCGTGGACACGCGTGCGGGTACGGTTGATTTGGATAAATACAACGAGCGTTATGAGAATATTGCGCCTGCCAACAATCAGAATAACGACAACACCGTCCGCAAGCAGAAACTGAATCAGCGTTCCAAGCAGTACAGAAAGCAGGGCATGCGTTCGCGCAAGCGCGAAACGGAGAAGGAGCGTTTGGCGCGTATTGCCGCCGAGCGTGCGAAAAAGCAAATCAAAATTACCGTGCCCGAAGAAATCACCGTCGGCGATTTGGCGGCGCTTCTGAAAATGACGGCGGCGGAAGTCATTAAAAAGCTGTTCTCCTTAGGGCAGATGGCAACCGTCAATGAGGTTATCGATTACGATACGGCGGAAATCGTGGCGACGGAACTCGGCGCAAAGGTCGAAAAAGAAGTGGTGGTCACCATTGAAGAACGTATTATCGACGATACCGAGGACGCCGAGGAAGACCTTTTGCCGCGCGACCCCGTTGTGGTCGTTATGGGTCACGTTGACCACGGCAAAACCTCGCTTTTGGACGCCATCCGCAACACTGCGGTCACCGCGACAGAGGCGGGCGGTATCACCCAGCACATCGGTGCGTACCGTGTGGATTTGGACGGGCAGAAGATTACGTTCTTAGATACTCCCGGTCACGCGGCGTTTACTTCCATGCGTGCACGCGGTGCGCAGGCGACGGATATTGCGGTTTTGGTCGTAGCGGCGGACGACGGTATCATGCCGCAGACGATTGAAGCGATTAACCACGCCAAGGCGGCGAATGTCAGCATCATTGTTGCCATCAATAAGATGGATAAACCCGGTGCGACGACGGAAAAGATTATGCAGCAGTTAACGGAATACGAGCTGATTCCCGAAGAATGGGGCGGCGATGTGATTTGTGTGCCTGTTTCTGCAAAAACGCATATGAATATCGACAAACTGCTCGAATCCATTTTGCTTGTGGCGGAAATGAAAGAGCTGAAAGCCAACCCGAACCGCGCAGGTAAAGGTATTGTTATCGAAGCGCGCCTCGACAAGGGCAGAGGTCCCGTTGCGACACTTTTGGTGCAGAACGGTACTTTAAAATCGGGCGACACCATTGTTGCGGGTATGTCCGTAGGCCGTGTCCGCGTGATGACGAACGACCGCGGCCAGCGCGTAGACGAAGCGGGACCCTCGGTTCCCGTGGAGATTACGGGTCTTGTGGATGTACCGCAGGCAGGCGATACCTTTGATGCGGTATCTGATGAGCGTTTGGCGCGTGAACTCGTGGAGCAGAGAAAACGCGAGGCGAAGGAAGAAGAATTCAACCAGTTCCACAAGGTTACGCTTGACAATCTGTTCGCGTCCATCAATCAGGGCGAAATGAAAGATTTGAACCTTATCGTCAAAGCGGACGTACAGGGTTCTGTGGAAGCGGTTCGCCAGAGCCTTGAAAAACTGTCGAACGATGAAGTCAAGGTTAAGGTCATTCACGGCGGTGTCGGCGCGGTCAGCGAATCCGATGTTATGCTCGCGAATGCGTCCAACGCCATTATCATCGGCTTTAATGTGCGTCCCGATCCTGTTGCATCGGAAATCGCCGAGCGCGAAGGCATCGACATGCGCATGTACAGAATTATTTACGATTGCATCGAAGAAATCGAGGCGGCAATCAAGGGCATGCTTGCGCCGAAATTCCGTGAGGCTATTTTGGGCAGAATTGAGGTGCGCAGTGTCTTCAAGCTGTCAAGTGCGGGTATGATTGCAGGCTCTTACGTCCTCGACGGCAAAGTGACGCGCAACGCGCAGATTCGTGTCGTACGCGATGGCATCGTGATTACCGAGGATACCATTTCTTCTCTGAAGCGCTTTAAGGACGACGTTAAGGAAGTGGCACAGGGCTACGAATGCGGTATTGGCTTGGAGAAATTCAACGACCTCAAAGAGGGCGACATTTTCGAAGCCTTCATTATGGAAGAATACAGAGATTGACCATGTAAATAATACAAATAAGATTTTGTATTAGCGAGGTAAATTATGGCAGGTTACAGAACGGATCGGGTTTCCGAAGACATCAAGCGCGAAATCGTGGCGATGATTCGGGAACTCAAAGACCCGCGTGTCAAAGATAAAATGCTGACCGTGGTGCGTGTGGAGGTAAGCTCCGACTGCTCCTACGCAAAGATTTATGTCAGCGCACTCGAGGGCTTGGACACTGCAAAAGAGGCAGTGAAGGGGCTTGTCAGTGCAACGGGACGCATCCGCCGTGAGGTGGGTTCGCGTCTGCATTTGCGCAAAACACCGGAGCTGAAATTCATTGCGGACGATTCCGTGGAACACGGCATGGAGATTTTCAAAAAGATTGAAGGGCTTTCTTCGGAGGAGACAGATGCGTAATCTGAATGCGGAAAAGACGGCAGAACTGCTTCTTGCACAGGACAATATTCTGATTTTAACCCACCGCAATCCCGACGGCGACACGCTCGGCAGTGCGTTTGCACTGCTGCGGGCGCTGCGTGCGGCGGGCAAGACGGCGGGTGTGCTTTGCGCAGACGAGCTGCCGCAAAAATACGCCTATATGTGGGCAGGGCTTTCCGAACTGCATTTTGAACCGCAGTTTGTGACTGCGGTGGATATTGCCGACGAAAAGCTTTTGGGCGCGTCGGTGGAGGCGGTTTACGGCGGTCGGGTGGATTTATGTATCGACCACCACATGTCCAATACAAAGTATGCAAAAGCGCTGTTCTTGGCGGAATGTGCGGCAACCTGTGAATTGATTTGGCAGGTGCTTTGCTGTATGGGTACGGCACTGACGCCCGAAATTGCAGACTGTCTGTACACAGGGCTTTCCACCGATACGGGGTGTTTCCGCTATTCCAATGTGACGGCGGAGACGATGGAGACGGCGGCAAAAATGCTGCGCGCAGGTGCAAATTTTGATACGATTAACCGTGTCATGTTTGAAACCAAAACGCGTACCTATTTAAAATTGGAAGAATTGGTGCTCAAAAGCTTGGAAATGTTTTTCGACGGAAAATGCGCGTTGGTCACCATTACGCAGGACATGTTCCGTCAAAGCGGCTCCAATGAAAGCGAATGTGACGGAATTGCCTCTTTGCCGCGGAAAATCGAGGGCGTTTCGGTCGGCGTGACCCTGCGCGAACGCACAGACGGTACATTTAAGGTTTCCTTGCGCACCTATGCCCCTTTAGATGCGGCAAAAATCTGCGGCAGATTGGGCGGCGGCGGGCATGCGCGCGCGGCAGGCTGTGAGCTGGACGGCGGCAATTTTGCGGCGGAAAAACAGCGTCTGTTGGACGTAATACAAACGGAACTTGAGAACATATGACAGGATGGATTTGCATTGACAAGCCTGAGGGTATGACCTCGTTTACGGCGGCGAACCGTGTGCGGGGCATTCTCGGCTTAAAAAAGACCGGGCATACCGGTACATTAGACCCGATGGCGACGGGCGTGCTCCCGATTGCGCTGTCGGGTACTACGCGTTTTATCGAGCTTTTGCCCGTACACGAAAAAGCCTATACCGCCCGTGTGCGCTTAGGGTTGACCACCGATACGCTGGATATTACAGGACAAGTGCTGTCCACGGCGGCGGTGTCTGTTACGCCGTCTGCAATCGAAGCGGCGGCAAGCAAATTCTTAGGCGAAACGCTCCAAACCCCGCCGATGTATTCCGCACTTCGGCAAAACGGCGTGCGGCTTTACGAATTGGCGCGGCGCGGGGAAAGCGTAGAACGCCCGCAGCGGAAAATCCGCATTTCGGATATTGCCGTTTCCGATGTGACCGAAAACGAATTTACCCTGACGGTTGCCTGTTCGGCGGGGACGTATATCCGTTCGCTTGCCGATGACATCGGCAAAGCGCTCGGATGCGGCGCGGTGTTGACTGCTTTGCGGCGAACGGCGGCAAACGGCTTTACACTTGACAACTGCATCACACTGCAAAAGCTTGAACAGCTGCGCGATGCAAACCTTGTTGGAGAGGTGCTTTTACAGGCGGATGCGCCGCTTATGCACTATCCCGCTGTCACGGTAACCGCGGCGCAGGGTGTGCGGTTCTCAAACGGCGGTTCGCTTTTGCGCGCGCGCGTGGGAAATCCCGAAACGGGCGTTTACCGCGTGTATGACCCGACGCAAAAATTCTTGGGGCTGGGCGTGGTCGAAAATGACGAATCGGACAGCCTTTCTGTAAAGCGGGTGTTTGTGGATGGATGAAAAACGCGCCATAGCGCTCGGTACGTTTGACGGTCTGCATTTAGGGCATATGCGCGTGTTGGAAGGCACAAAGCAGTTCGGCTTTTTACCGTCGGCATTGCTGTTTTCGGAGCATCCCGCCAAAGCGCTGTGCGGAAAAATGCCGCCGATGCTGGTAACCGATGCAAAACGGGACGCTCTCTTGCAGGAGATGGGGATTGCACCCTTAAAAACGGATTTTCGGGAGATTATGTCTCTTTCGGCACGGGCGTTTGTGCGGGAAATTCTGCAAAAGCGTTTTCACGCGGGAGCGGTTTCCTGCGGGGAAAATTACACCTTCGGCAAAGACCGCGCAGGCACGCCCGAGGTTTTGCAAGACTTATGTGCAGAATTCGGCATACAGCTTTTTGTGACGCCGACAGCGGAAGCGCTCGGTGCGCCCGTTTCTTCTACGCGGATTCGCGGGTATTTGCAAAACGGCGAAATAGAGTCGGCGAACGCTCTGCTCGGACGGCGGTTTTCCTATGCGTTTGCCGTTGTGCACGGCGACGAGCGCGGCAGGACGCTCAATTTCCCGACCATCAATCAGTTCTTTCCGTCAGATTTTGTTGTGCCGAAATACGGGGTGTATGCATCGCAGGTGTATATTGACGGTGCATATCATGCCTCTGTGACCAACATCGGTGTGCGCCCGACCATCGGCACAAAAACACCGCGCAGTGAAACCTGTATTTTGGGCTTCTCGGGCGATTTGTACGGACAGCATACGGAAGTAGAGCTGCTTTCCTACCTGCGTCCCGAGCAGAAATTCGATTCTTTGGACGCGCTTCGTGCAGCGATGCAAAAAGACAGTATCCGTGCGGCGGAAATTTTTGGGAATTCTATTGCAAACCGAGAAAAAACATTGTAAAATAAACACGTTGTATAAAAATTCATTCTGAAAAGGACGGTGCGCATTATGTGGGCATTGAAAACAGCTTATTATCGGGCATTTCAAAAAGTGATGAAGATTTTTATGTTTGCGCTGGACTGGTCTGAGCCGCAGCTTTTGACAGGTCCCGGGAGCATTAAGAAACTGCCCGGTGTGATTGCCGAAAAAGGCATTAACAATGTCATGATTGTGACCGATAAGGGCTTGATGAGCCTGCATATTTTGGACAGCCTTTTCGAAGAGCTGAAAGCCAAGAACATAAGCTATGTGGTCTATGACGGCGTACAGCCGAACCCCTCGATTGAAAATATCGAGGAAGCGCGCGAGCTGTTTGTACAGAACGGCTGTGAAGCGATGATTGCGTTCGGCGGCGGCAGCCCGATGGACTGCGCGAAAGCGGCGGCGGCACGTGTGGTGCGCCCGAATAAAACCATTCCGCAGATGCGCGGTGTTATGAAGGTAATGCACCAATTACCGCCTTTCTTTGCCGTGCCGACCACAGCGGGTACAGGCTCTGAAACGACGCTTGCGGCGGTGGTTTCCAATACGCAGACACATGAAAAATATGCCATCAACGACCCCTGTCTGCGCCCGAAATTTGCGGTGCTCGACCCCGAGCTTACCGTCGGTCTGCCCCCGCATATCACTTCGACAACGGGTATGGACGCACTGACCCATGCAGTGGAAGCTTACATCGGCAAAAGCGGTGTGAAATCCACCAACGAATATGCCGAAAAAGCGACCAAACTGATTTTTGAAAATCTGGAAACGGCTTACAATGACGGCAAGAATATTGAAGCACGCGATAAGATGCTGTTGGCGTCCTTCTATGCGGGTATGGCGTTTACCCGTGCCTATGTCGGCTATGTGCATGCCATTGCACACAACCTCGGCGGTATGTACGGCATCCCGCACGGTCTTGCCAACGCCGTAATTCTGCCCGTTGTTTTGGAAGAATACGGCAGTGCGATTTATGCACCGCTTGCACGTCTTGCGGATATCGCAGGCGTGGCGGGTGCAAGCGAAGCGGACAAAGCCGTGAAATTCATTTCGGAAATTAAGGCGATGAACGCGCGTATGAACATCCCGACAGGCTTCGCACAGATTCAGGAAGCGGATATTGATACCATCGTTGCACGTGCGATGAAAGAGGCACATCCGCTGTATCCCACCCCTGTAATTTTCGACAAGGCGCGCCTTTCGGCAATTGTGCGCAAGCTGAAAATCGATGCGTAAAACGTAAGTGGAATCAAATACAACAGGAAAGTAAAATCCCCCTGCTCGGCGGTGCCGTGCAGGGGGATTTGTTGTTGCGGTTTAATATTTCGAGAGGTATCTGTCTACTTCCCAGCCTGTTACATAGATGCGGTATTTATCCCATTCTCTGGCTTTGCCTTCCAGATATTTGTCATAGACATGCTCGCCGAGCGCTTCTTTGAGGAATGCCGCGTCTTTTTTGAATTCCTCGAGCGCTTCCTCCAAAGAACCGGGCAGGCTTTCAATGCCGGCGGCGGCGCGCTCTTCATCGGTCATTTCATACAGATTTTCCGTGGTGCCTGCGGGCGGGGTCATTTTCTTTTTAATGCCGTCAAGACCTGCCGCAAGGCACAGCGCCATTTCAAGATACGGGTTGCAGGACGGGTCGGGGGAGCGGAGCTCTACGCGCGTACCCATACCGCGTGCCGCGGGAACGCGAACCAAAACGGAACGGTTTGAGGCAGACCAAGCGAGGTAAACGGGTGCTTCATACCCCGGTACAAGGCGCTTATAGGAGTTGACAAGCGGATTGGCAATCGCTGTAATGCCCTTGACGTGTGCCAAAACGCCTGCAATAAACTGCATGGCGGTTTCACTCAAGCCCAGCTCCGACTCGGGGTCGTAAAAAGCGTTTTTACCGTCTTTCATCAACGACATGTTGGTGTGCATACCCGAACCGTTAATGCCGAATACGGGCTTCGGCATGAAGGTTGCGTGCAAACCGTGACGGCGCGCATAGGTTTTGACCACATGCTTAAAGGTAACCACATTGTCGGCGGTTTTTAAAACTTCGTCGAAACGGAAATCAATTTCATGCTGACCTTCGGCAACCTCGTGGTGCGAAGCTTCAATTTCAAAGCCCATATCCTCAAGCGCAAGGCAAATATCGCGGCGGCACTGTTCCCCTTGGTCGGACGGCCCCATATCGAAATAGCCTGCCACGTCGGCGGTTTTTGTGGTGGGGTTGCCCTCCTCGTCCAGCTGGAACAGGAAGAACTCACATTCCGGTCCGACGTTAAAGGTGTAGCCCATATCCGCCGCTTCTTTCATGACCTTTTTCAGTACATTTCTCGGGTCCCCTAAGAACGGTGTTTCGCCGTCTGCACAATAGACGTCACAAATCAGACGCGCCACTCTGTCCTTCCACGGCAAAATGACAAACGAATCGTAATCGGGACGCAGATACATATCGGATTCATTGATGCGGACGAAGCCCTCAATGGAAGAACCGTCGAACATGCATTCGTTGTCGAGCGCCTTTTTCAGCTGGCTTCTGGTAATGGCAACATTTTTCATCTGCCCGAAAATATCCGTAAACTGCAAACGGATAAACTGTACATCCTTTTCTTCTGCAATGCGCAGAATATCTTCTTTTGTGTAACCCATGATTTTGTACTCCTTTCAGAATCAAAAAAAGGGCAACGAGGTCTGTCGACAGACCTCGTTGCCTTTCGTATGCTCCCATTATAGCAGACAATTTTAAAATGTCAACGCAAAAAACGGAATTTTTTCCGTTTTGTAGCAATTTACAAAACAAAACCCGAAATACTTTTTGTTTTTTGGAAACCGTGTGCAAATCCACCGCAATTTGGAGCGTGCATTTTTTTTAAAGCTTTGGTACAATGGCGTTGCATTCCTCGGCAGAACGCCGAGCAAGGAGGTATAAATATGCAAAAACGATTGAAAAGATGCAGCGCCGCGGTGCTGTGCATGCTTTTACTTTGTGTATTTGCCGTGCCGGGCTTTGCGGCAAACGAAAGCAGCCGCGCGGGGACGGTACGCATTACAAGCGGACGGCTGAATGTCCGCAGTGCACCGACAACCTCGTCTGCGGTAATCGCATCGCTGTATAAGGACGAAACGGTCACGCTGATACAAAGAAGCGGCGATTTTTGGAAAATCGAATATGCGAACGGTATATACGGCTATGCATCGGCGCAGTATGTAAAAGAAGTTTCGGGCAGTTATGCGGCACGCGTAAAAACATCGGGCGGCAATTTGAACGTCCGCACGGGAGCTGGGACGAATTACGGGATTCAAACCGTACTGCCGAACGGAAAAACCGTTGTTGTGCTGTCGCAAAGCGGCGGCTGGGCAAAAATTCTGTACAACGGCAAAAGCGTGGGTTATGTAAGCGCATCTTATCTCGTCAAAGCTTCGGGCGGTACAGCACAGAGCAATTCGGCTGTGAAATTGTCTGTTCCGAGCTTTAAGCAGACGGATGCACGCTGGGCAAATGTGAAAATCGGTACGTCGGGCGATACCATCGGCACATCGGGCTGTACCACAACCGCGCTTGCCATGACGGAAAGCTACCGTACAGGTACTACCCTTACCCCTGCGGCAATGGCGTCCCGTTTGACTTACGCGCCTGCGGGCTGGCTGTATTGGCCCTCAAACTACGTGCTTTCCACAGACGGCACAAACTATTTGCAGACGGTTTATAATTTGCTGAAATCGGGCAAGCCCGTGATTCTCGGCATGAAAAAGGCAAACGGCGCACAGCACTGGGTGGTTGTCACAGGCTTTACAGGCGGTACGCTGACGGCGGCGAACTTCACCGTAAACGACCCCGGTTCAAACAGCCGTACTCGTCTTTCCGATTTTGTGTCGGTGTATCCGAATTTTTACAAAATGGTATATTATAAATAATAAAATTTGAATGCAAAAACGGCAGGCGCGTGAAAAACGTTCCTGCCGTTTTGTTATGCCTGCTGTGCCGCGGGCTGGAGATGCTTTCGGTTATAGAAAAACATCAGAACCGCCATCAGAACAATCAGCACATAGCCGATAAAGCTCCATATATCCGGTGTTTGTCCGAATACAAAAAATCCGAGCAGAGACGAAAAGATAATCTGCGAATAATCATAAACGGAAATCTCCCGTGCAGGGGCATAGATATAAGCGGCGGTGATGGTGAACTGCCCGCCCGTTGCCGAAAGCCCCGCCAGCAGTAAGTACAGCAGCTGTACACCCGACATCGGATGATAGTTGAAAATTAAGTACGGCAGTGTGACTGTGCAGGAAAATGCCGAAAAGAAAAAGACAATAAACGGTCCTTTCACACCCAACTGACCGAGCTTTCGCACCATCGTGTAAGCGATGCCTGCGCCCAAACCGCCGAGCAGACCGATAACCGCCGGAAAAAGAGATGTGTTTTGAAAGGACGGTTTAATCACGAACAGACTGCCAGCGAATGCACCGAGGACAATCATCATGCGCACGGGCGTGATTTTCTCCTTCAATACCGCCCAACTGCACAGAATCGCGAAAAACGGCGACATTTTGTTGAGAATCGAGGCGTCCGCCAGCACGAGACGGTCTACGGCATAAAAATTGCACAGAATCCCGAGTGTGCCGAAAAAGGCGCGCAGAATCAGGCAGAGCCAAGATGTTTTTGTAAGCTGCGGACGTGATTTTTCCCGCAACAGTACGACGGCGGCGAATACCGCCGCCACAGCATTGCGGAAAAAGCTTTTCTGTACGGACGGGACGTCACCCGCCAACCGCACGAACATGCTCATCAGCGCGAAACAGAATGCCGACAGAATGATTAAAATAATGCCTTTGTATTTCTTTTGTATCACTTTTACCACCTAAGGCAAAATCCTATCACAAATTTGCGGAAGATACAAGTTAAACTTTATACCGCTGCTTTTGCCGACAGCATAAGGTGACCGCATCTGAAACCAATGCGCCGAAACCTTGCCCTTGCGGCGGCTTTTCACATTTTCGTTCTTGTCGGGCGATAGCCCGACTGCGATTTCAAACGCAAAAATCCATCCGCAATTCCTGCGTTTTCGGTGCGTAGCAGTCAGAAACGAGCAGATTTTTGGCTGAACAAGGCAAAAACCGCAGGAATACTGTCGTATTCCGAGGCTTTTAACGCGGTTCGGGCGGAAATCAGCCATTTCTGACCGCATTCGTTTCGGATACGGTCACCTTAAAGACAATCGGTTTTTGTGTTTCGGCAGACAGACGTTTTCTGTTCATTGTGATTTTTACTGCGCAACCGACGGTTTGCCGATAATACGGCAGTACATAAAATAAAGGCAGAATCAGCAGACAGGCGGTTTTCCAAAGCAGAAACCGCAGTTTTAAATTGGCGCTTGCGAAGCCGTAGGCTTTGGCAAGGGCTTTGCTTGTGCCGAGAATCTCCACGATACTGCAATCGGGATTTTCCGCGAGCAATCCGTCACAGAAGGCAAAGCGCTGGACAGCGGCAAAGCCGAAATAAGCGCACAGCGGCAGTATACAGAAAAGCGCGCCCAGTGCCATATATAAAGCCGTAATCGGCAGGTCGGCGGTGCGCAGGGCGTAGTACAGACCGCCGCATCCTGCGAGAAACGGTGCAAGATAGAAAAGGAAGCACCCAATACTCAGCAATCTGCGCAGCCAAAACAGAAAGGTAATTTTAAAAATATGCCGAATACGGGGGGCTTTGAAAAAGGCGGACAGGGGCTGTGCCGTATAGGTGTTTTGATAAAACCAACGCTTTTCCGAAAAATCAGTCAGTGCATAAAACAGCAGAGAGAATACCGCGGCAAGGGAAAACAACAGGCAAAGCAGGATTTTTAAGTATATATTTTCCCAAATACGCGCAAAATCCGGCAAAATGGTTAAGCTGTATATACTTACAAACAATGCGGCAGTGAGAAAAATTTTGAAAAATACGGTGCAAAGGCATACAAAAACGGCGGTTTTTCGGGACTCCAGCAGAATTTTCTGCGCATCGATTTTGGCCTTGGCAAGTGTCATGAAAGCGCCTCCCAAACAGAATATTTCGAAAATATTCTGCCCCGAAATGCCGAAAAATTACAGAATTTACATTCGTTTCCGAAAAAATACATTGACATGTGTTTCAAATTTCGCATATAATACAAGCGGAAAACCTTTTGTGCAGACGGTTTCCAAATCCAGTCGGAAAGGAGAAGCCCTTTTGAAATTTTCGGGCGGGAATCGAAAATAGCGCCGGGTCTGTCTTTGCACTGACTGCCGTATACGGCAGCTTCATGACAGATGACGAGGAAGAAGTTATCGAAAGTTTCGGCGGATGCTTCTTGCCCCATAAGTGCGGGGGACATCAGGCTTTTTGTCAAAAGCAGACAGCAATGTGTGTGTACAGCGCAAAAAGCAAAGCACAAATTTATTTTGTAAAGGAAACAAGTAAATATGTGTGGAATTGTTGGATACATTGGGGAAAACAGTGCTTCTCCGATGTTATTGGACGGTTTAAAAAAGCTGGAGTACAGAGGGTACGATTCGGCAGGTGTCGCCGTATACCAAAACGGCGGTGTGCAGGTTGTGAAAACCAAAGGCAGAATTGCCGATTTGGAGCAAAAGCTTGCCGCCGAAGCGGCTTTGACGGGGACGGTCGGTATCGGGCATACCCGTTGGGCGACGCACGGTGCGCCGACGGATGCAAACGCGCATCCGCACAAAGGCGGCGACGGACGCGTGACGCTTGTGCATAACGGCATTATTGAAAATTATATCGAATTAAAATCCATGCTGGAAACGGCAGGGTACTGTTTTGTATCCGAAACCGATACAGAGGTGCTCGCACATCTGTTTGACTATTATTACAAAGACGATTTATTGCGTGCGATGCAAAAGGTTATGCGCACGGTGCGCGGTTCCTATGCTGTCGCTGTTCTGGCGGCAGATGCGCCCGACCGTATTATAGCCGCCAAAAAGGACAGTCCGCTGATTGTCGGCAAAGGCGGCGGGGAGAATTTTTTGGCGTCTGACATTCCTGCGGTGCTGAAATATACAAGGGAATGTTATCTGTTGGAAGACGGTGAAATTGTTCTTTTGCAAAAGGACAGTGTATCGTTTTTTGACAAAGACGGGAAACCGCTTCAAAAAGAGGTCTACCGTGTCACGTGGGATGCGGAAGCGGCGGAAAAAGGCGGTTACGCGCATTTCATGAAAAAAGAAATTGCCGAACAGCCCAAAGCCGTTCGGGATACGCTCTCTCCGCGTATTGCAGACGGTAAAATTACGGTTCCCGAACTGCATTTGACTGCGGAACAAATTCGCGCCATCGGTAAAATTCACATTGTTGCGTGCGGCAGTGCGTGGCATGTGGGTATGGCGGCGAAATATATTTTTGAATCGGCGGCGGGCATTCCGTGCGAAACAGACCTTGCCAGTGAATTCCGCTACCGCGACCCGATTATCCGTGACGGAGATATTTGTATCGTCATCAGCCAGTCGGGAGAAACGGCGGATACCTTGGCGGCACTGCGCGAAGCAAAGCGTAAGGGCGCACGCACCGTATCCATAGTCAATGTGGTGGCAAGCACCATCGCACGCGAAAGCGACGATGTAATTTACACGATGGCGGGACCTGAAATTGCCGTAGCGACCACGAAGGCGTTTTCGGCGCAGCTTTGTGTAATTTATCTTTTGGCTTTGCACTTTGCGAAGGCGGTCGGTAAGCTGTCCGACGAGGCGGAATCCGAAAAATGCACACAGCTTTTGAAACTTCCCGAAGAAATTGAAGCGCTTTTGGCGTTGGAAGAAGATTTGGCGGCGCTTGCCAAGCAGTTTGCGGCGGCGAAAAACGTATTCTTTATCGGCAGAGGCTTAGATTACGCGATTTCTCTGGAAGGCTCGCTCAAATTAAAAGAGATTTCCTACATCCATTCCGAGGCCTATGCGGCAGGAGAACTGAAGCACGGCACGATATCACTGATAGAACCGGGCACGCCCGTTGTAGCGGTGGCAACCGACGAAAGTCTGTTCGAGAAAACGCTCGGCAATATCAAAGAAGTCCGCGCACGCGGCGCAAACGTTATTGCGCTTGTATCGGGGGAGCACAAAGAAGTGCAGGAGTTTGCGGATTACGTGATTCACGTGCCGCGGGCGGATGCGATACTGACGCCTTCCTTAAATGTCATACCTTTGCAGATTTTTGCCTATTATATGGCGCTGGAACGCGGCTGTGATGTGGATAAACCCCGTAATCTTGCAAAATCCGTAACGGTGGAATAATTTATTGTTAAAAGCCGTTTCTTACAGCAGTAAGAAACGGCTTGATTGCAAAACGAAGGGAATGTGAGCATATGCAATTTTTCGAACAGTGCAAGTTGTTTTTTGCAGACCGCTGCAAACGAAATACAGCTTTGGCAACGGCGGCGGTTTTGATTTGTACATCTGTTTTAACAAGTGCTGTTATACACCGTATGCCGCAGGGGAACAGTGCCGTTGCGGCGGAACAGACAGTATCCGATCTATATGTAAATACATCCGCAAACATGCCATCCGAACCGGCGTTACAAGATTCTTCCGAAACAGCGGCTATACTGTCGGAATCGGTTGGGACAAACGAAAGCAAACCCGTGGGGTGCACACATCATTATAGAATTAAGGTGGTGTCCCCCACCTGCACCGAACGCGGATATACGGAACATGTATGCACTGTATGCGGACAGCGGTTTTCGGATGCTTTTACTCCCGCAGGGCATCAATACGGAAAATATTTATGTGAGATTTGCGGCGCACCCGACCCGTCAGTGCCATTACATTCTCTTTGTGCGTGGTTAAGAATCTACGGCACTTTAAATGCAAACGGAACATACCGCAGTATATCATACGGCGATATAACCATATACACATCGGAATATTTTCATGATCGGGATTATATCTATATTGATAAGGCGGTCGGGACGGAGAATTCCTCCGAGATATTCAGAATTTTTTTTGATTCAAGCGGTGAATGCACAGTGCTTTATTCGCTTTCATATCCGCACAGCAGTGTTTCTGCTTCTGCCGCACAAAGTATCGGCGAAACAGGCGTCTTACCGATTACAGCACTGGAAAAATATCACAATTCTACGGATAACGGAAAAACACAGGCGGATTATGTGCAATTGTTAAATCGCGACCTTGTACCGATTTTAAAGGATGCGGAGCGAAATCTATTATATCCGAGAACGGGACTTGCTTTAAAAGATTTGGGATTCAAGTTATAATGTTTATATCTGACAAGTCATGATCACCCGTTTGGGTCATCAATTACAAAGGCGGAGAAAGTACAGTCTTTAACATGCAAATGCGATATAAGCCTAAAATTTGAACAGCGCATTTGTATGGGCGTATGTACTATGGTTAACCATAGCACACACGTCCGAACACGATTTTCGCGGCAGTATTTCCGCCTCTGCTTTGTTAAAATCCTCGTCAATCCAAATGGTTAACCATAAACAGGGAAGCGATTTTTTGAAACAAATACAAAAAAGCCAAATCAGCAAAGAGCATATTATTCAAACGGCGATTACAGAATTCGGAAAGTATGGGTTTGCCTCCGCTTCCGTGAACCGTATCTGTGAAAACGGCGGTATCTCGAAAGGTAAGCTGTATCACCACTTTAACGGCAAATCGGAAATTTACTTGGATGCAATTACCTATTGCTACGAGATGTTCGCGGTACATATGCGGCAGTTTCATGTAGACACGGCGGTCAGCCTGGAAAAAAATCTGCTCGCCTGTTATCAGCTGTTCAGTAAGTTTTGGTATTTACACCCTGAAATGCTGAATTTATTTGTGGAATCCCGCACCTTTCCGCCGTCGGAGCTGCGAGAGGAAATTATGGATACACGCTCCCGCTTTTTTAATCAAGCGGTAAAAGAAAAACTGCGCGAAATTGTGCTGTTTCATTTTCCGAATAATGAAACACAGCAAAAAATACTTGTCGGGCTTTGTTTTACGGCGATTGATTACATTACCTCAAGCGTTGCTTCCCCCGCCATTCATCCGCAGGAAAATTTGGAAGGGTATATTCACGCGCAAAACGATTTATTTCAAAACGCCATTCACATTTTTCTGTACGGCTGTCTGCAAACAAATACACAGCAAAACTAAACACATTTATATATAACAAAGCTGTTTTACCTGCACAGATAAAACAGCTTTTGCTTTTATTTCGGAATGCTTTGCAACAAACGGTGCACTTCCGCCTCTGTCCCGACAGGCAGTTCATCGGCAAGCGCCGTCAGCAAGCAATGCGCGGAAATTCTGCCGAACGGTTTTAACATTGTTTCACTGACGGACACACCCATTTTTGCCGCAAAACAGCCGAAGCTTGCCAGAACGGTATTTGCCGCCTTTTCATTTTGCAAAATGCGGGAAATACGGTCATATACGGAATAGCCTGTTCCGTTTTCCGTGTACAGCTTTTCCGCCTGCACCATATTTGTGTGTATCGGAATCTGTAAAAGCAAAGCGTTCAGCAAAGACAAGAGTTCCTGCGGCAATTTTCCGCCCGTCAAGGAAAACAGCTTTTCTACGGTAAAGTTTTTGCAAAAAGCCAGCATACTCTTGTTTACAGGCAAATGCATTTCATCGGCGGCATACGTTAAGGCACCCGAAATCAAGGCTTCCCCCGCAGGCGTGCGCATCACCTGCGCCAATGTGCTGTATACGGAAAGATAACCGTCACGCGTAGGGAGTATCATATGCTGTCTCCTCTCCGAAAGTTTTTTCTTGTACCTTATTTTCTGCGGAATATAAAATATGCGGCATATCCATACCGTAATAATGCTTTATAAATTTGCCCTTTTCCGTCATGCCGTTGCGCTCAGCTACGTGCCTTGAAGCATAATTATTCTCTCGGATTATGGAATATACTTCTTTTGCCCGCAAGGTCTCAAATGCATATTTTTTGCAAATCCTTGCCGCTTCGGTGGCATACCCTTTATGCCAGTAAGCTTTTTGAAATAAATATCCGATTTCAAGCACTTCGCCCTGCGGAGTGGGTTGTAAGGTTAATCCGCACTGCCCAATCACTTCATCAGTATCTTTGAGGATAACCGCCCAAAGTCCAAACCCGTATTCCCGATACCGCCGCAGTTGGTTTTGCAGCCAAGCTGTAACTTCTGCGTCCGAAAACGCGTGTTCATAAGCGTACATCACATCTTCATCCTGTAAAATTTTGCATAACGCAGGAAAATCCGACAGACACAGTTCCCGCAAATATAAACGTGCAGTTTCCAATATCATTTGCATACGCCCCTTTCTTCGCATGTATTATACGGGAAACCGTAACCGTTTTCAAGTACGGTAACGGTTTTGCATTGCAAAATTCCCGAAATTTTTATATACTATATTAGGATCATCAAGTAAAGGAATTACACCTATGAAAACATTATATATCACCGATTTAGACGGCACTTTTTTAAATGAAAACGGTGTTGTATCCGAGAAAAGCCGTCAAATTGTCAACCGCCTTTCCAAAAAAGGCATGTTATTTTCCGTTGCAACCGCCCGCAGTATCCTAACGGCGCGCGAGCTTTTGGCGGGACTGCAAATCAACGCGCCGATTGTACTGATGAACGGTGTGTTTCTGTTTGACTTAAACAAAAATAAAGTCGTTTCCTTTCATGAAATTTCTCATGCGGCGTTTACGGAAATTGTTGCTGCCTTTGAAAGGAACGGCAAATCGCCGATGCTTTGGCTGTACGGCGATGACGGCTTGCTTTCTGTACAGTATACGCAGTTGGAGCTTCAGGTTAACCGTGATTTTTACGAAAGCCGCAAGGACAGCTTCGGCGGAAGATTTTACAAAACCGAAGTGCTTTCCGTGCCCAAAGGACAGCATGCGGTATACATCAATTTGGTAGATACCTTTGACGCGCTTCAGCCAATTGCCGAAGCCCTAAAAGCCATTGCGGGCGCGGCATTCGCCTTTTACAGGGATACTTACACCGATTACTGGTTTTTAGAGGTGTACAGCGCAGATGCCAGCAAAGCAAACGGTGCAAAGGAAATCCAAAACACAGTGCATGCAGACCGCATCACCGCTTTCGGTGACAATCTCAATGATTTGACGCTGTTTTCTGTCGCCGATGAAAAATATGCCGTGGAAAACGCGGTTGCGGCATTAAAAACACAAGCGGACGCCGTGATTGAAAGTAACCGAACAGACGGCGTCGCAAAATTCCTGTTGCAAGACTTTACAATATAAATGCATCCCCGCCGTGTACGGTAACTGCACACGGCGGGGATTTTTATTAAGGTACAATAACCGCAGGCGGTTATGTACCGAATGATGTCCCTTTGCCTGACGGCAAAGATGGACGATTGTACCATCACGCTGACACTATGGTACAATTCGTTTTACAATCGGTATTTTGGAAAGCAGCAGAGCGACTGCCATACAAAGCAGAAAAATAATCGGCGGAAAAATTACCATGGCGTATATCGGATGCGCGGTCAAGACGCCGAAACGCTCCGTAACAGACAGGCAAAGCATATGCATAACATAAATGCCCAAGGTGGTCGAAGAGATTTTGGAAACAATCTTTTGCGGTATCACCCGATAAACGACACGCCACGGAAAATGCTTCGCGCCCAACATGACTGCCGCCGACAGCGGAAAACAGGCAACAGAATTATATTCCATAAAGAGGATATCTGTCCCCTCGCCCTTCTTAGATAACAGCCAAGTGCCGAAAAACATGAGGACGGCGCCCAAAGCACCTGAAATATAAACACAGATTCGTGTTCTTTTGGAAAAGGTTTCGTACCGAATCAGCCATCCAAGAAAAACATAACCGATATATCCGCTCACGATTGGCGGGACAATCCATCCGGTTATCGGAAATCCGAACTTTGTAATGCACGGCAAAAGACCGTTAAAAAAATAAGAAAGCAGGCAAAGGTAAGAAATCACCTTGAAATTTTCTTTCTTCGCAAGCAGGGACAGTATCGGCATAGAAAGATATATACCGAAAATCGCATAAAAAAACCAAAAGATATAGTTGGCTTCATTGTTAAAAACCGCATTTCGCAGCATGACTGCCGTCGGCAGAGACGCACCGTTTAATATACAGGGCAAAAACAGATAAAATACAGACCAAAATAAGAACGGTACACCCGTACGCATCAACCGTTTTTTGAAAAATGTTTTGGTATCGTAGCGAGCGCGGTATTCCAAAAGATTTGCCCCACTGACCATAAAAAACACAGGCACGGCAAAATGGAAAACCGTTTGTACAAACATGGAAATAAACCACAGCCGGCTTTCTTCAAAATGAAACACTGCACCCGAACAGTGCAGACAAATCACACCGAAGCATGCAAAAATATTTAAAAAATCAATATAGTCGAGGTGTGTTTGCCCGTTTGCCGTCTGTTCACGCATTGCGCTGCTCCTCTGCTTTTTTTATATATTATAATCAATCGGAAAATCAACTGTCAAGGTATTTTCTTTTTTATAAAAAGCATCGGTGCGGATATATATAATTATTTCGGCAACCCCATGGAAAATTTCAGCCTCGTTTGGACGGCACTTTGCTGTTTTCGGCCGCATCGGGGTTTGAAGCTGTCTCCTTTAAAAGATTTAGATCGTAATCCAATATTTCCGCGATGCGCACAGCGGTAGAAAGTCGGGGCTCCGCGCTGTGAGACACCAAGTTTTGAAAATGACGCACGGATAAACCGAGTTCTGTTGAGAATTCTTCCTGTGTTTTTTCGCTGCGTACATAGGCACTGTATAAAAACGCGGCAAACTTCTTATGTGCGGACATAAAACCCACCCCCTATTTTTGATGATTGTATTACATCATCGGTATTGCGTCAGCCGTTTTAACCCGAATGCAATGAAAATTTGTATAATTGCAATAGAGAGAAATTCATCATAAATTAAACGCTTCTCTTTCTGAATCCGTTTCACATCTGAAAAAAGCAGACCTCTGATACAGAAAGTTTCGGTTGACAAACCACGTAAAACAGTATAAAATATTTTTCGACAAGAACAGAATATTTCCTTATAGAGAGTGACGGAGGGACAGGCCCTGTGAAGTCCGGCAACCTGCACTAAGCAAGGTGCCAAATCCCACAGCATTTTTGCTGAAAGATAAGGTGACTAAAAAGCACCTTGGCTCACAGCGCCTGCGGTGCTTTTTATTTGTGTAATAGAGACAAAGGAGTATACACTATGGCAAGACATCTTTTTACATCTGAATCGGTCACAGAGGGGCATCCCGACAAAATCTGTGACAATATTTCCGATGCGGTGCTGGACGCAATCCTTGCGCAGGACCCGAACGGACGCGTGGCGTGCGAAACCACCTGCATTACCGACCACATTATGGTGATGGGTGAAATCACGACCAGTGCAAAAATTGATATTGAAAAAATCGCGCGGAACGTCGTCTGCGAAATCGGCTACGACAGCGACGAAAAGGGCTTCAACGGCAACACGTGTAAAGTCGATATTGCGATTGACAAGCAGTCGGCGGACATTGCTTTGGGCGTGGACGCTTCTTATGAATTAAAAGAGGGGCAAAAGGACGATTACAACCTGCACGGCGCGGGCGACCAGGGTATGATGTTCGGTTATGCCTGCGACGAAACCGAAGAGCTTATGCCCCTGCCGATTTCTTTGGCGCATAAGCTTGCCATGCAGCTGACAAAAGTCCGCAAGGACGGCACGCTCCCCTATTTGCGTGCAGACGGCAAAACACAGGTCACCGTAGAATATGACGAAAGCGACCGTCCCGTACGTGTGGATACGATTGTCATTTCTTCACAGCACAGCGCGGATGTGGAACTGCAAAAAATCCGCACGGATATTTTAAAATATGTGATTAAGCCGATTGTGCCCGAAAGCTTGTTTGACGATGATACAATCATTTATGTAAACCCGACGGGACGTTTTGTGACGGGCGGTCCTGCGGGAGACAGCGGTCTTACAGGGCGCAAGATTATTGTGGATACATACGGCGGCATCGGCCGTCACGGCGGTGGCTGTTTCTCGGGCAAGGACCCGACCAAGGTGGACCGTTCTGCGGCATATGCGGCGCGTTATGTTGCAAAAAATATTGTGGCGGCAGGACTTGCGAAAAAATGCGAAATTCAGTTGGCTTATGCCATCGGTGTGGCAAATCCCGTTTCGGTGATGGTGGATACATTCGGTACGGGCGTGCTTGCGGATGATGTTTTAAGCGAAATCGTGACGGAAGTATTTGACCTTCGTCCTGCGGCAATCATCGACTATTTGGAGTTGCGCCGTCCGATTTACAGACCGCTTGCGGCATACGGGCATATGGGACGTACGGATTTAAACGTCCGCTGGGAACAGACAGATAAAGCGGATGCTTTAAAATGTGCGGCAGGTACAAAATAATTTAAAAATCCAAAATTTGGAAAACGTATAAAGCAGTTTTTTCAACACATACTAATCGCAAGGTGAAGAGAGTCAAATCCAATATGGTTTAAAACGGTATATTTCCGCCAAAACTGCGTTCAAGCTCTCGACATACAGCATCACCTTAACCATTGATAAGGAGTTGAAAAAATATGCTGGATAGAATCGCGTTGATTTTAGTCATCATCGGCGGCATCAACTGGGGCTCAATCGGTCTTTTTCAGTTTGACATTGTCGGCTGGATTTTCGGCGGTCAGGCTGCTGTTGTCAGCAGAATTATCTATACCCTCGTTGCGATTGCGGCGGTTTGGTGTATCTCTCTGCTGTTCCGTGAAAGCGAAGTTCTTGCTTCTGCGAGAGATGAGTAATTTTTATAAAATCGATTCGAATCAGAACAAAAAAACCGTGTTCTTTTCAAAGGAACACGGTTTTTGTTATGATTTACTGTTTTTCTTCGGGATTTCGCGGCGTAACGTACAGTGTATTGTATATGTGATAAATCACCTTTCCCGGTTTTGCACCGGCAGGTTTTTTGATGTTTTTAATGCGTGTATAATCCACGGGAACTTTCTGCGCCTCGCGCGCACTGCTGAAAAATGCGGCAATCTGTGCGGCTTCCGTGATGGCGAGGTCGGTAATTTCACGGTTTTCGGAAAGTAAAATCGTATGCGAGCCCGCAAAATTCTGTGTGTGCAGCCATACGTCGTAATTTTTTGCCGTTTTCAAAGTCAGCTTATCATTTTGCACATTGTTGCGCCCGACCAAAACCTTGAAGCCCTCAGACGTGGTAAAGCTGTAAGGCGGCGTTTCCTTCGGCAGACGCTGTTTTCCGCCTTTTTTGCGCTTTAGGTAGCCGCCGTCAATCAGCTCCTGCCGAATCAGAGCCAACTCACTTTCGGTATCGGCACGCGACAGGGTATCTAAAACACTTTCAAAATACAACAGCTCCTGTTCGCCCTTTTCAATCAGCTGTTGCAGCATTTTTTCGGCTGTATGCGCCTTTTTATAGGCTTTATAGTATTTTTGCGCATTCTGTGCAGGCGTCCATGCGGGATTTACCGCAATGCGCTCAATTTTTCCATCTTCGTAATAGTTGGGGACTTCGTAAACGCTTACACCCTTTTTCAGCATATACTGATTCGCTTGTATCAATTCCGCAGACACGCGCAGATTTTCCTTGTCGGCACACGCCTGCAGTTCCCCTTTTTGGTTGGCAATTTTTCGGACAGTACGTTCCTGTAAGGTGTGCAGGGCACGGTACAAATCCCCCGCCTTGCGCTTGGCGCGCAGTTGACGGTCACGTTCAAAGTAAAAGCCGTCCAAAAGCGCACAAAACGAGGTACTGTAAGATTTTTTATAAAAGTTTTCATACTGTGCAATATCTAAAAACGAAAAATCACACGGCTTTTCTTCTGCATTATATACCACGCAGTATGCAGATGCATTTTCCTGCAATGCGGTTTTCACCGTGTGCAATGCCGCTGTTACGCGCGCCGCGTCCGTTTCATATACGGCGGCAGTGCTGTCCCCTGCCGCACGGTACGCAAGCTCACGGCTGACAATCGGTGAAATGCCTTCGACGGTTTTCATAAATGCCGCCGAAAGCTGTGCGTTCGGATTCAAAAGCACGCGTTCTGCCGCGGTTTCTGCGCTGTCGGTCAGCAGATTGACTTTCTCCTGCCGCGGCGGTAAAACATAAGTGCCGCCCGGCAAAACCTCACGGTAAGAGGATTTGTTTTCATCCACGCGCTTTACAGCATCGATAATTTTGCCGTTTTGGTGGATTAAAATGATGTTGCTGTGCTGACCTGTGATTTCAATGCAAAGTGTGATTTTGACTTTGTCGCCGATTTCATTTGTCGCGTCAAAATCCAAAAATAAAATGCGGTCAAGCCCCGCCTGACGAATCGCACACAACTGTGCGCCCGTCAAATGCTTGCGGAATAACATACACAGCATGGGCGGGTTCTGCGGATTTTCCGTCGGATATTCGGTTAAATGAATCCGCGGGGAAGCAGATTCAGCCGAAAGAAACAAGCGGTATGCCCCGCCGCGCGTGCGCATATGCAGTACGATTTCCGCCTTCCCCGGCTGGTGGACTTTTTCCACCCGCGCGCCGAGTAAGGTTTCTTCCAATTCGGTTTTGATAAAATGCAGTGTAATGCCGTCGAGTGCCATAGGAAAGGCTCCTTAATTTATACCGAAAAAATCGGGGAAGTCTGTTTTGATAGAATACATGTAAGCTGCGGGTATTGTGTCTGCACACGGTCACAAAGCGCGCGTACAGCGGGCAGTTCCGTTTCAAAATGCCCTGCACACACCACGGCAAGCCCTAAATCTGCGGCGTCTAAAATCTCGTGGTGCTTCGCCTCGCCCGTCAAAAGTACATCCGCGCCCTGCGCTTTTGCATCGGCAATAAAGTCTGCACCCGCGCCGCCGCAAACGGCGACACGCCGTATTTTTTTTTCAGGTAATGAAACAGAAACGCGGGTATTCAGTGCAATTTGTACGGTTTCGGCAAAGTCTTTCACAGACTGCTCGGGAACAGAACCGATGCGAAAAAATCCGCAGTCGGAAGGTGTAATTTCGGTAAGCCCGACCACTTCTGCCAACACATCGTTCACACCGCCTGCGGCGCAGTCATAAGAGGTATGTGCGGAAATGACGGCAATATTATGCTTTGCCGCCTGAAAGGCGGGTGAATCCGCCAAAAACTGCTTTTGTGCACGGAACAAAAACGGATGGTGCGTTACAATCAAGTCGCATGCGGAAGCCGCGGCTTCCTGCACCAAATCCATAGTCGCATCGAGTGCAAACAGGATTTTTTGCACCTCTTTTTTGCACGACCCGACCTGAAAGCCGCTGTTGTCCCACGATTCCTGCGCCGCGAAAGGCGCAATTTCATTTATGTATGCATAAATCTGCTCGGCATGCATTTTGTATCTCCTTTATCATCCGAAACAGCCGTTTGGATTCTTCGGCATCGGTTGTTTGCAAAGCCTCTGCCCGTTTTTGCAGTCGGGCTGTTACTTTCTTCAAAAAAAGCACGTTGGTTTCCGTAGGGTTCTGCGGCAACGTACCCGCATAGTCATACCATTCGGGATAGGTTTTGACTTTGCCGCTATATCGCGCGGAAAGCACCAAATACACACGCTCCCCTTCCGCCGCGGTTTCTTCACGCAGAACGGAAAAACCGTTTTCGCGCAAAGCACGGCGTACATCCTCAAAATGCGTCATCGGCTGTAAAACAAGCTGTATATCTTCACTTTGCAGCCACGGTGTGCTGACTATCATATCCGCGATTTGATTGCCGCCCATACCTGCCACGGCAATCGCCCCGACTTCCCACGCATCTATATTTTGCAGTCCGTCGGAAAGGCGCAGTTCGATTTGTTCCGCAAAGCCGTACTGTGCGAGCGTGTTTCGGGCGTTTTTTAAAGGATTCGGGTTAATATCCGCCGCTATCGCGAAGCGTGCCTTGCCGTTCTGCAGCATCCACACGGGCAAATACGCGTGGTCTGTGCCGATGTCGGCAAAGCATTCACAAGGCTCTAAGCAATCCGCGACCAGCTGTAAGCGTTCAGTTAATTTCAGCATATTTTTATAAAACAGGGGTTGTGACAGCCGTCCCAACCCCTTTTCCGTTTCTTATTTATTCTTCAGAAATTCGTTGATTTTCGCGACCAGTGCATCGGCATCCACACCGTGCACCATGCAAGCCTGTTCAACGGTTTCGCCGCGGGAAGACGGACAGCCGAGACAATGCATACCCATTTCCAAGAAAAACGGAACGGCTTCTCTTTCTTCATCTAAAATATCGCCGATGGTCATATCCTTTGTAATCTCTTTCAGCATTGAAAACACTCCTTTATTTTTCTGAAATTACGCTTTCACAACGGACAGGCTCACGGTACTACCCGCAATGTCCACATCTTTTTGCAAATCCGCCGCCAACGCCTCGTTCAACAGAATTTCATCCGCCAACAGCTCCTCGGCAAGATAATCGGTCTTTTCGCGAAGTGCCGCGATGATTTCCGAATTTTCAGAGGAAATCGCCATTTTGACGCGCTGTTCCACTTCGTAGCCTGCCTCTTTACGAATCAGCTGGCACTGGCGAATGACATCGCGCACCAGACCCTCGCGCACAAGCGCATCGGTCAAAACGGTATCGAGTGCTATAACGGCACTGCCGTTTGCAAATTCTGCGGAAACAATGCCCGATTTTGTTTTAGACGCCACATTGAAAATAGACGCGTCAAAGGTTTCATCCCAACCGGGTACCGCGACCTGCTCGCCTGCCACGGCACTTGCTACGGCAACCGCCATTTCCTCGGCAGACAGCGTTTCCAGCGACTGCTTCATCTTGTTGACATTCTGTTTGAGCACCGCGCCCGCAACCTTGAAGTTCACGGTCAGGTATTTATCCTCTAAAACAGAAGCGTCCGCAAGATATTCAATCGCCTTGATGTTCAGTTCATCTAAAATATTTTTCTCAAAAGTACGTATTTTATCCGCATCCGCACTGCAAATATACAGTTTGGAAAGCGGCTGGCGCACCTTTAACTGCTGTTCGTTGCGCAGACGCATCGCAACGGCAATGGCATCACGCACCAAAGCGGTCTGCTCAATGATACCGTCATTTTCAAAGCCCGCAAGCTGCTGCGGCCAGTCGCCCAAATGCACGGAAATCGGTGCGGACGGCAACACCTTGCGTGTCAGGTTCTGCCAAATATATTCTGTCATAAACGGAATGACAGGCGCCATGATTTGAACCGCAGAATTGAGCGCTTGGAACAGCACCCAGTATGCCAGCTGTTTATCCTGCTCGTCGCCTGTTTTCCAGAAACGGCGGCGGTTGGTACGGATATACCAATTGGAAATATCATCGACAAAGACTTCAAAGTCTTTAATCAGTAAATACACCTTGTAGTCGTTGTAGCAGTCGGTTGCACGCTGAATAAACTCGTTGGTACGCGTAACCAGCCACAAATCGGTCGGGCTCATTTTGGATTTATCGGGCGTGTAGCCTTCGAAATTCGGTTTATCGATTTTGGCGTAGGTTTCAAAGAACGTATAAATATTCCAGAAAGACAGCAGTTTTCTGCGCGCTTCATCGCCGAGATTGTAGCCGAAACGCACATCACTTGATACGGGCGCCCCCGCATACAGATAGCGGACGGTATCCGCACCGATTTTCTCCGCCGCCTCGTCAAAACGAATCATAAAGCCTGTTTTCGAGAATTTCGAGCCGTCCTCAGACACAACCGCGCTGTTGGTCAGCACGCGTTCATACGGCGCTCTGTCCTCCAAAACCACGCTCATAAACAGCATAGAATAGAACCACAAACGCACCTGCTCGTGCATTTCCGTTACCCATTCTGCGGGATAATTTTTGCGCCATTCCTCTTTGTCGCGGAAATAACCGAGTGTGGAGAACGGCACAATACCCGCATCAAGCCACACATCGCCGATTTCGGAAACACGGGAAACGGGCTTACCGCAGTGCGGGCATTTGATTTGAATTTCATCGACCCACGGGCGGTGCAACTCGGGAAGCGCGTCAACCTTTTCGGGGTCAACTGCCAAGTCACGCAGTTCCTCACGCGAACCTATAACGGTAGTATGCCCGCAGTCGCAGGGATAGAACGGCAACGGCATACCGTAATAACGTTTTCTGGAGATGTTCCAGTCGCCCATATTGGAAAGCCAGTCGTGCATACGCTTGCCGTTTGAGGCAGGCTCCCATTTGACAGAATCCGCCGCTTTCATTAAGCGGGGCTTTAATTCCTCGGTGCAAATGTACCACGCGGGTACAAGGCGGAACACGACCTCGGATTTGCAGCGCCAGCAAACAGGATAGCTGTGCTCATGCGGCTCGACCTTATAAAGCTTATTCGCTTCTTTCAGATGCTCGAAAACTTCATCGGCAATGGTATGGCTGTCTTTGCCTGTCATCCAGCCGAAGCCGTCGAGATAAATGCCTGTATCGTCAATGGGCATCACTTTGGGAAGTCCCAAACGCTCGCCGAGTTCAAAGTCCTCGACGCCGCATCCGGGTGCGATGTGCACAACGCCTGTGCCTTCGTCGGCGGCAACGTCTTCCCAAGCGACGATTTTATGCTCAATGCCTGCCTGTGCGGGAATATCGGGGAAGCAGGTTTCAAAATGATAGCCGACCAATTCTTCGCCCTTTAAGCCGCGCACGACTTCAATTTTATCGTCGCCCAAATATTTAATTGCGTTTTTCGCCAAAATCAAGGTTTGCTCGTCGCTCTTGATTTTTACTTCCACATAATCGATTTCGGGATTCACCGCCAATGCGATATTGGATGACAGCGTCCACGGCGTGGTGGTCCACACCAAAATCTTACAGCCGAGTTCTTCAATCGGCAATTTAAAGAACACGGAATTGTGGGTCATCATTTTGTAAGAACCCGTCATTTCATGCTCGGAAAGCGAGGTGCCGCAGCGCGGACACCAAGGCATGGGTTTATATTCACGGCGAATCCAGCCGTTGTCATCGCATTTTTTTAAGAAATGCCAAATGCCTGCGATATTTTCATCGGTATTGGTGAAATAGGAATTCTCCCAATCCATCCACTGCCCGAGGCGCTTGGACTGCTCGGTGATGATGCCCGAAAAGTGCTTCACACGGTCTTTACAAGCCTTTGTAAACTTGTCCATTCCGTAAGCTTCGATATCCTTTTTGGTCTCGAAACCGAGCGCCTTTTCCACCTCGACCTCTACCCAAAGGCCTTGAGAGTCAAAACCGTTTTGATAGCGGCAGTCACAGCCGTTCATTGCGTGATAACGAATGAAAACATCCTTAATACTGCGCCCCCACGCGTGGTGAATACCCATGGGGTTATTCGCTGTAATCGGACCGTCCAAAAAGCGGAACATTTTGTTGCCCTTATTTTTTTCGACCAGTTTTTCAAAGCATTTTTCTTTTTCCCAAAAATCCAGTACGGTATGTTCAAGCTCTACGAACATATTTTTTTCTTCAGCCACGAATTGCCTCCACCTTTCAGTGCGCATAATATAGATAATTATATCTAAAATACCCGCTAAATACAAGGCTTATTTCAATTTTTTTCGATTTTTCAGTATAAAAAAGAACGCGGTCACGAAAACCGCGTTTTTATAAGATAGCTGTTTGTGCGGATTTGCACGTTTACCCCGTGGGTACACGTTTTCTTACTCCCTCAGTCATACCTACGGTATGACAGCTCCCTCACAGAGGGAGCGTACTATATCAGCGTGTCTGCGATTATTCCTCAGTGCCTATCTTATATTTTTCACGCGTGGCAAGTCCGCCGCGGATATGACGCTGGGCTTTATTGACGTCGAGTACCTCGCGCACCTCGTTATACAGCCCCGGACTGATTTTTTCCAAACGCTTGGCAACATCCATATGTACGGTGCTTTTGCTGATGCCGAAAACCTTTGCGGCGGCACGCACTGTCGCCTGATTTTTGACAATATATTCACCCAGCTCTACGGCGCGGTCTTCTACACAGTCTTTCAATGTCGAACCCTCCTTACCTTATCAATACATAGATATGATAAAGTAAAGAGGGTTATGCCTAAAACACTTTATACAATTCCGTCAATTCATTGGAGTTCATCATCCTCAAAATCAGAAATATCCGATTCGTCACGCGAAAAGCTTTCAATCAATTGCACATCCTGCACATTGAAATTTGTAATTTTGCAAATGATTTTTGTATTTGTTGAGAAACACGCTTCAATCAAAAAGTATTCCCCGACGCGGTCATATATTCGTGCGGCAGACATTGTGCCGTTTGCTTTTGTGTTTGTGCTGTTTGCAATATACCCTACCTTACAGCCGTTACCACCCCAAACGCAAATTGCTTCCGTGTCATAAACATTTTCCGGCTCTTTTTGACACAGGAAAGATGTACCGATTGAAAACGGATAGCGGTCATAATAATTTTTAAAGCCTGTAATCGTAACAAAAGTACCTTCTAACATAGGTATCCCCTCTTATTTCAAAATTTTAACAATATTAGAATTTTTTTTCTTTCATATCTTCGGGAAGAAAGTTCAAAATACTATTGCAAACGCAAATACAAAGCAAAGGAGTGTTTACAGTGGCTAGCAGAAACAAAACAGTTGTTCCCGAGGCTCGTGCGGCTCTTGACAAGTTCAAGATGGAAGCTGCTTCTGAAGTGGGCGTAAACCTGAAGCAGGGCTACAACGGCGACCTTACCTCTAAGCAGGCAGGTTCCGTCGGCGGTCAGATGGTTAAAAAGATGATCAAGTCTTATGAAGACGGCTTGAAATAACTTCGTTCAGAAAAATTTTTTCGGACAAAAGGTCTGTCGGAGAGTTCTCTCCGACAGACTGCTTTTTTATGCTTGGCTGTAATCTTTCAGGAAATCCGCCAACGCATCGGTTGCTTCTGTAAGCTTTTTGGTATTCGGCAGATACACTATGCGGATGTGGTCGGGCGTCGGGTAATGGAACGCCGTCCCCTGCACCACCAAAATCTTTTTCTGCCGCAGAAAATCCAATACAAACTGCTCGTCATCTTTGATATTGAATTTTTTTCGGTCAAATTTCGGGAAAATGTAAAATGCGGCTTTCGGCTTCATCACGCTGACGCCGTCGATTGCGGATAACGCATTGTAAATGCATTCGCGCTGTTCGTAAATCCGCCCGCCGGGCTGTAAAAGCTTATCCACACTCTGCACGCCGCCGAGCGCGGTCTGAATAATCTGCTGTGCGGGTACGTTGGAGCAAAGGCGCATAGAGGAAAGCAGGTTTAAACCCTCAATATAACCCTTAATTTTCTTCTTATCGCCGCTGATTGTCATCCAGCCGCAACGGAAGCCCGCCACACGGTGTGATTTCGACAGTCCGTTAAAGGTCACGCACGGCACATCGGGCGCAAGCGCCGCTATGGAAATGTGCTGTAAGCCGTCCATCACCAAACGGTCATAAATTTCATCTGCGAAAATAATCAGCTCATATTCACGCGCTACCTTGACAATCTCTTCCAAAATTTCTTTGGAATACAGTGCGCCTGTCGGATTGTTCGGGTTGATGATGACAATGCCCTTTGTTTTATCGGTAATTTTCTTGCGGATATCCGCAATGTCGGGATTCCATTCGTTCTGCTCATCACACATATAATGCACGGCATTGCCGCCCGCAAGCGTCACGGACGCTGTCCACAGCGGATAATCGGGTGCGGGAACCAGTACTTCGTCGCCATTGTCCAGAAGCCCCTGCATAGACATGGTAATCATTTCGCTGACGCCGTTGCCCGTATAAATATCGTTGATACCGACGCCTTCAATATTTTTCAGCTGGCAATACTGCATAATCGCCTTGCGCGCGGAAAAAATGCCTTTGGAATCGGAATAGCCTTCCGCATCGCGCAGGTTAAACTGCATATCCTGTATAATTTCATCGGGCGCGGTAAAATGAAACGGTGCGGGATTGCCGATGTTCAGCTTTAAGATTTGCACACCGTTTTGCACCATACGGTCCGCTTCGTCCAAAACAGGACCGCGGATGTCGTAGCAAACATAGTCGAGCTTGTGGGATTTTTGAAATTCGCGCATATATATCACCTAAAAAGCATTTTTTCCTATTATATCACGCTTGTCAATAGGGAAATGCTTGCGAAAATTGTGTTTTTCCTATATAATTACAGAAGTATTGTAAAATTTTTCGGACTGTGAGGGTTCCCGATGAACAGCGGATTTATAAAAGTACGCGCCGCGTCCCCGCGGGTTGGCGTGGGCGGCGTGCAAAAGAATTTAGAAAATGCACTCGCGGAAATCGAGCTTGCCAAAAAAGATAAAGTAAAGATTTTAACCTTTCCCGAATTGTATCTTTCAGGCTACACCTGCGGCGATTTGTTTTTGCAAAAAGCCCTGACGGATGCGTGTATGCACGCCCTTGAAACAATTTGCAAAAGAACCGAAAATGCGGATATGGTGATTTGCATCGGACTCCCTGTGCGTGCAGACAATCGGCTGTACAACTGCGCGGCGGTGCTGTTCCGCGGCGAGATTTTAGGATTTGTGCCGAAAACGTATATTCCGAATTACGGGGAATATTACGAAAAGCGTTGGTTTGCGAGCGGGAAAGATTTACACGGTGAAGATATTCGATTTGCAAATCAATTTGTAAATTGCAGCATCAACTCCCTGTTCCGCTTTTCAGACGATATTATACTCGGTGTGGAAATCTGCGAAGATTTGTGGGTACCGAATCCGCCGAGTACGGAGCTTGCGCTTTCGGGTGCGAATATCATTGTGAATCTTTCCGCAAGCAACGAGGCGGTTACGAAAAATGATTACCGCAAAAGCATTATTGCCGCACAAAGTGCCAAATGTTTCTGCGCGTATGTGTATGCTTCGGCGGGCGTCGGGGAATCCTCTACGGATTTGGTATTTTCGGGCGCATGCACTATTGCGGAAAACGGCGCGATTTTAGCCGAGGGCGAACGGTTCGCATTTGACGGCAGTCGCTGTACGGCAGACATTGATATAGATAAATTGAATGCGGAACGGATTCGGAACGGGTCATTTTTTGATGCGAAAAGGGAGCCGTCCTATATATCCGTGAATTGGGAAGAAACTGAGGTATCTTTTGCAAGCGACTTCGCGGATGTCACTCGCACCTTTGACCCGCATCCGTTCGTGCCGTCGAATACAGCGGAAAAGGACGAACGCTGCCGTGAAATTCTCGCGATTCAAAGCCACGGTCTTGCGAAACGGCTTTCGCATACAGGGCTTCAAAAAGCGGTTATCGGCATTTCGGGCGGATTGGATTCAACGCTTGCGCTGTTGGTCTCTGTCCGCGCCCTGGAAATTTTGCATCTGCCCGCCGAGAACATTCTTTGCGTGACGATGCCGGGCTTCGGCACAACTGACCGTACCTATCATAACGCGGTGGCACTGATAAAAGCTTTCGGTGCGCAGTTTTTGGAAATCCCGATTCGTGACGCGGCAATGCAGCACATGAAAGACATCGGGCACGACCCGCAGATCCACGATATTACCTATGAAAACACACAGGCGCGGGAGCGCACGCAAATTCTGATGGACCTTGCCAACCGCTACGGCGGGATTTTGGTCGGCACGGGCGATCTCAGCGAATTGGCGCTCGGCTGGTGCACCTACAACGCCGACCATATGAGTATGTACGGCGTAAATGCGGGCGTACCGAAAACGCTTGTGCGCCATTTGGTCGAGAACGAGGCGGAGCATTTGCCGAAAGAGATTGCCGATATTTTATATGACGTGCTGGATACACCCGTCAGCCCCGAACTGCTCCCCCCCGATGAAAACGGCAAAATTCAGCAAAAAACGGAAGATACGCTTGGACCGTACGAGGTGCACGATTTTTATTTGTATCATTTCCTGCGGTTCGGCACACGTCCCGAAAAAATGCTGTTTATGGCCAGCCGTGCGTTTTCGGGTGTTTACACCGAAGAACAGTTAAAGCGTTGGCTTCGGCTGTTTATCAAGCGGTTTTTTAATAATCAGTTCAAGCGTTCCTGCCTGCCCGACGGCCCGAAGGTCGGTTCGGTCAGCCTTTCTCCGCGCGGCGACTGGCGGATGCCGTCCGATGCGGATATGGAAATTTGGCTGGCGTTTTAAAGCAACTATACAGAAAAAAGCCCTGTACGGCACAGTACGGGGCTTTTGGATTTTGTAAGTGAATCGGGACGCAACGCATAGGCATTCTCGCACAGAATTGTCATTCTGAGGCAAAGCCCCCGCACCCACATAAGCAGGTGCGGGGGTACTGTATTGATCCATGACACGCGCCTGCGCGTGCTTACTCCCCTTCCAATTCGGTCAGCAACGCACAACAGCCGTCATAAATATCGCGGTAGGCGGTATCAAACGCGCGCGTATACCACGGGTCGGCGACCTCGCCTTTTCTGTTCGTAAAATCCATCAGTCGGCACACCTTGCCGTCAGGGTCACCGCCGAATATACGATGCATATTGCGGACATTGGCATTGTCCATGCCCACAAACAAGTCGTATTTTTCATAATCTGATTTTTGCAGCTGTACCGCCTGCTTTCCCTTGCAGGAAATGCCGTGCTTCGCAAGCTCCGCTTTGGCGGGCGGATATACCCCGTGCCCGATTTCTTCCGTACTCGTGGCGGCGGATGCGATAAAAAAGTGCTCCGAAACACCGTTTGCCCGTACCAAATCTTTAAAAATAAACTCTGCCATCGGTGAACGGCAGATATTGCCGTGACAGACGAAAAGAATCTTCATAATTTTACTCCAACATACTGTATTTGTTTTATTTTACTACGAAAAACAGATTCCTGCAATTTATTTATTGCGAATTTATATATAGTATTGTATTATAAAAACAGAATAAAACACTTTGGAGTGTTGCGTATGAAAAATATAATTGAAATTCAGCATCTATCTAAAAGCTTCGGGGAAATCAAAGCCGTGCAGGATTTGAGTTTCCGCGTCAAAGAGGGCGAGCTGTTTGCCTTTCTCGGGATTAACGGTGCGGGAAAAAGTACAACCATTTCGATTCTGTGCGGACAGCTTGCCAAGGACGGCGGTACGGTTCGGATTGACGGTGCGGATTTAGACCGCAACATAGACGCCGTAAAGCAAAATTTAGGCGTTGTATTCCAGAATTCTGTGCTGGATAAAGCTTTAAACGTACGCGACAATCTGAAAAGCCGTGCCGCGCTGTACGGTATCACCGGCAAAGCGTTTGAAGCCCGCTTACAGGAATTGGCGGATTTACTGGATTTCAGCGACCTGTTAAAGCGAACCGTCGGGAAGCTTTCGGGCGGTCAGCGCCGCAGAATCGACATTGCACGTGCGCTGTTGCACAGTCCGAAAATTCTGATATTGGACGAACCCACCACAGGGCTTGACCCGCAAACGCGCAAACTGCTTTGGGATGTGGTTTCACAGCTCCGCAGAGAAAAAAAGATGACCGTATTTCTGACAACACATTATATGGAAGAAGCGGCAGATGCAGATTATGTCATTATCTTAGACAGCGGTAAAATCGCCGCAGAGGGTACGCCGTTACAACTGAAAAATACCTACACAGGCGATTTCATCACCCTATACGGTGCAGATGAGGCGCAGGTGCAGTCTCTCGGTATTCCGTATGAAACGCTTCACAGTGCGTACCGTTTAGCCATTTCGAACACACAGGCGGCGACGCAGTTAATTACAGTACACCCCGACCTGTTTACGGATTATGAAATTGTAAAAGGCAAAATGGACGACGTTTTTCTTGCCGTAACGGGCAAACACTTAGTCGGGGGTGAACAGGTATGAAAACACTGCACGCATTAATTGAACGCAACATAAAACTGTTTTTCAAAGATAAGGGACTGTTTTTCTCGGCACTGATTACACCGCTGATTTTGTTGGTGCTGTACGCAACATTTCTCGGCAACACCTATCGAAGCAGTTTTCTCAGCGCTCTGCCTGAAGGATTTACGGTTTCCGATGATTTAATCAACGGACTGGTCGGCGGACAGCTGATTTCTTCGCTTTTGGCAGTCTGCTGTGTAACGGTTGCTTTCTGCTCCAATATGCTGATGGTACAGGATAAGGTATCGGGCGCGCGGCGGGATTTGACGGTTGCACCCGTCAGACGCTCTGTTTTGGCGCTCGGATATTACATCGCCACAGCCGTGTCTACGCTCATCATTTTTCTGATTACGGCATGTGCTGGATTTTTGTATCTTGCCAAAGTCGGCTGGTATCTCTCCGCAACAGATATTTTACTGATTTTTGCAGATGTTTTCCTGCTTGTACTGTTCGGCACGGCACTTTCCAGTATTATCAACGTATTTCTGACGACGCAGGGGCAAATATCCGCAGTCGGCACAATCGTCAGCGCAGGATACGGCTTTCTTTGCGGCGCCTATATGCCGATTTCCAATTTCAGCGACGGCTTACAGAAAGTGCTTTCCTTTTTGCCCGGAACCTACGGCACTTCACTTTTGCGCAATCACGCCATGCGCGGTGTATTTGCCGAAATGGCAGAAAGCGGTTTTCCAAAAGAGGTCATCGAGGGAATTCGGGACAGTTTAGACTGCAATCTGTATTTCTTCGACAGTGCGGTGGAAACAAGTACCATGTACTGCATTCTCGGCGGTGCGGCAGTTGCGGTCATTGCCGTCTATGTCCTGATTTGCAGATGGAAGCGCACCTAAGAGAACAGGAGTATTGCGGATGTCAAAATATACAGCCTTGTGGGAATATCTCTGCCGACAGGATACAAACCGCTTACAGTTAAACTTTGCAAAAATGGAACAAATTCTCGGATTTCCGATTGACCATTCCTTTTTAACTTATAAGAAAGAATTAACGGCATACGGTTGGAAAGTCGGGAAAATATCGATGAAAAATCAAACCGTGGATTTCGAAAAAATATTGTGAATATAAAGAATTGCAAAAAGGAACTATCCTCTTTTTGCAATTTTTTTACGGTCATTCTGAGCGTCAGCGAAGAATCTCGTACAGCAGAAAGTAAATTTGATTTGCACGTAGGGACGGACATCCTTGTCCGTCCGCAACATTTTACAGATTTCGGCGGCGCGCAATGCACGCCCCTACAAGTTTAGCGTGTTACCACTGATTTGTGCAGAGTTCTACAAGGGGCGCCGAGGTGCGGGTCTCCGGTGGAGACTCTGCATACGGAAGTATGCAGAAACACCGACTGAGCCGGCAGGCGAGACCTTGCCCCCGCCGTTGGGTTTGTGCGAATGTTTCGGTTCGTTCGTTCGGGCGGGCACGGAGACCCGCCCCTACGAATTGTGCGTTACCATTAGTTTGTACAGATTTCGGCGGCGAACACAGTTCGCCCCTACAAAGTTATTATTTTAGATAATTACAAAACCCCCGAAGCTATGTGAAACACACAGCTTCGGGGGTTGAATTGTTTTGTCAATCAGACAGGGTTGTGATTAGTCGGAAACCGCAACAACAACGCCTGAACCGACTGTACGGCCGCCTTCACGGATAGCGAAACGAAGACCCTCTTCGATAGCGATCGGGGTAATCAATTCAACATCCATTTCGACGTTATCGCCGGGCATGCACATTTCAGTGCCTTCGGGAAGGTTGATAACACCTGTAACGTCGGTGGTTCTGAAATAGAACTGCGGACGGTAGTTGTTGAAGAACGGAGTATGACGGCCGCCTTCATCTTTATTCAGGACATAAACCTGACCTTTGAACTTGGTGTAGGGATGAATTGAACCGGGTTTGGAAAGAACCTGACCGCGTTCAACTTCTGTTCTCTGCACGCCGCGAAGAAGTGCGCCGATGTTGTCGCCTGCTTCAGCGTAATCAAGTGTCTTTCTGAACATCTCGATACCGGTAACAACAGTCTTTTTCTTCTCGTCGGTCAAACCAACGATTTCAACTTCTTCACCTGTCTTGAGCTGACCACGCTCCACACGGCCGGTAACAACGGTACCGCGGCCGGAGATAGTCATAACATCTTCGATGGGCATCAGGAAGGGAAGATCAGCTTTACGATCGGGAGTCGGGATGTAGCTGTCAACAGCGTCCATCAAATCCCAAATCGGTTTCAGTTCAGCAGCATCAAGGTCGCCGCCGGTGTACTCAAGCGCTTTGAGAGCGGAACCGGTGATGATCGGAGTGTCGTCGCCGGGGAAGCCATACTCGGAAAGAGTTTCACGAACTTCCATTTCAACGAGTTCAAGAAGCTCAGCATCGTCAACCTGGTCAGCTTTGTTCAGGAAAACGATGATATAGGGCACGCCAACCTGGCGGGCAAGAAGCAGATGCTCCTTGGTCTGTGCCATCGGGCCGTCGGTAGCAGCGATAACAAGAATCGCGCCGTCCATCTGTGCAGCACCGGTAATCATGTTCTTGATATAGTCCGCGTGGCCGGGGCAGTCAACGTGTGCATAGTGGCGAGTATCGGTTTCATACTCAACGTGTGCAGTGTTGATTGTGATGCCGCGCTCTCTCTCTTCGGGAGCTTTGTCGATCATGTCATATGCTTCGAACTTCGCATAGCCCTTCATTGCGAGGGTCTTGGTGATCGCAGCGGTGAGAGTGGTCTTACCATGGTCAACGTGGCCGATGGTACCAATGTTCACGTGGGGTTTGCTACGGTTAAATTTTTCCTTTGCCATTGGAATTTTCCTCCTTTTATAAGCGCAATTTTTAACAAAATGCTATGTGCTTGTATTTTACCAATAAAACGGTAAAATTTCAAGTCTTTTTCGAAAAATTAGTCTTTCTTAGTACGTTCGGAAATGATTTTCTCCGCAATGGATTTCGGCACTTCCTTGTAACCGTCGGGTTCCATAACGTACTGACCGCGACCCTGGCTCTTGGAGCGCAGGTCTGTGGCGTAACCGAACATCTCAGACAGCGGCACATGCGCGTTAATCTGCTTTACGCCGGTTCTGTCCTCAAAGCCCTGAATCTCGCCACGGCGGGAGTTGAGGTCGCCGATAACGTCGCCCATATATTCTTCAGGAACGATGACAACAACCTTCATGATAGGCTCGAGAAGAACGGGGTCTGCTTTTCTTGCGGCATCCTTAAATGCCATTGAACCGGCAATCTTGAACGCCATTTCAGAGGAGTCGACCTCGTGGTAAGAACCGTCATACAGTGTAACCTTAACGTCAACAACGGAGTAGCCTGCAAGCACACCGGACTGCATAGCGCCCTGAATACCTGCGTCAACCGGTCCGATATATTCCTTCGGAATTGCACCGCCGACGATGTTGTTTACAAATTCGTAGCCCTTGTCAACATTCGGCTCGATGTTAATCTTAACATGACCGTACTGACCTTTACCGCCCGACTGACGCGCATATTTCGTATCAGACGAAGAGGGCTTGCGAATGGTTTCGCGGTAAGCAACCTGCGGCTTACCTACGTTTGCTTCCACCTTGAATTCGCGAAGCAAACGGTCAACGATAATCTCCAAGTGGAGCTCGCCCATACCTGCAATGATGGTTTGACCGGTTTCTTCATCGGTGTAGCATTTAAAGGTCGGGTCTTCTTCGGCAAGCTTCTGAAGACCGATACCCATTTTTTCCTGACCCGCTTTTGTTTTCGGCTCAATCGCAACACGGATAACAGGCTCCGGGAAGTTCATGGATTCCAAAATAACAGGGTGCTTTTCGTCGCAGAGCGTATCGCCCGTGGTGGTATTTTTAAGACCGACTGCCGCGGCGATATCGCCTGCGTAGCAAACCTCAATATCCTCACGGTGATTTGCGTGCATCTGCAAAATACGGCCCATGCGCTCACGGTTGTCCTTCACGGAGTTGTAAACACTGGAGCCTGCCTCTACCGTACCCGAATAGACGCGGAAGAAGCAAATCTTACCGACATAGGGGTCGGTTGCAATCTTGAATGCCAATGCGGAGAACGGCTCATCATCGGAAGAATGACGGACTTCCTCTTCATCGGTATCGGGATTTATACCCTTGATTGCTTCGACGTCGGTCGGTGCGGGCATGTAATCTACGATAGCGTCCAACAGCGGCTGTACGCCTTTGTTGCGGTAGGAAGTACCGCAGGTAATCGGCACCATGCTGTTTTCAATCGTAGATTTACGGATGATGCGTTTAATATCCGCAACGGGGATTTCTTCGCCGTTGAAATATTTTTCCATCAAATCGTCATCCTGCTCGACAACATGCTCGACAAGCTGTGTACGGTATTTCTCCGCCAGCTCTTTCATGTCATCGGGGATGGGTTCGCGGCGGACATCCTTGCCGAGATCGTCATAATAGATTTCAGCATCCATTTCGACAAGGTCCACAATTCCCTTAAAGGTGTCTTCAGCACCGATGGGGAGCTGAATCGGAACGGGATTGCAGTGGAAACGCTCGTCGACCATGTCCAAAACGCGATAGAAGTCCGCGCCCATGATGTCCATTTTGTTGACATAAATCATGCGCGGAACATGGTATTCGTCAGCCTGACGCCAAACGGTTTCAGACTGCGGCTCAACACCGCCCTTTGCGCACAGAACGGTTACGGAACCGTCCAAAACGCGCAGGGAACGCTGTACTTCAACAGTGAAGTCCACGTGACCGGGGGTGTCGATAATATTGATACGGTGCTCTTTCCAAAAACAGGTGGTTGCCGCAGAAGTGATGGTAATACCTCTCTCCTGCTCCTGCTCCATCCAGTCCATGGTGGCGTCGCCGTCGTGTGTTTCACCGATTTTGTGATTTACACCCGTGTAAAACAAAATACGTTCGGTCGTTGTTGTTTTACCGGCGTCGATGTGCGCCATAATACCAATATTTCTTGTTTTTTCAAGAGATACCTTTCTTGGCATAATATCCTCCGGTAATTACCATCTGAAATGGGCGAAAGCCTTGTTGGCTTCTGCCATCTTGTGTGTGTCTTCACGTTTCTTGAACGCGGAACCGGTTTGGTTCACTGCGTCCATAATTTCGTTTGCGAGACGCTCCTTCATAGTGCGCTCGGAACGCTGACGGGAGTAAAGGGTAATCCAACGAAGACCCAATGTCTCTCTTCTTTCGGGACGGACTTCAATCGGAACCTGGTAGGTTGCACCGCCGACACGGCGAGCTTTAACCTCGAGAACGGGCATAACATTTTCCATAGCGTTCTTGAAAACCTCCAGCGGGTCTTTACCTGTCTGTTCAGCGATAATGTTGAATGCGTCATAAACGATTTTCTGGGCTACGCCCTTTTTACCGTCAAGCATGACGCTGTTGATAAGTCTGGTTACCAACTTGGAATTGTAAAGCGGATCGGGCAAAACGTCACGTTTTGCAATCTGGCCTCTTCTTGGCACGTCGCTTCCCTCCTTCATAATAAAAATGATATCATAGGTACTCGGTGACAAAACCCCGTGGTGTCAATGCAAGAGGTCAACTATATATAGTAAACCCTGCATCGGTAAACCTCAGCAAGCAGATTCTGTCGTTAACTGTAAGGCGAAATATGCCTTATTTCTTGGCGGTCTTCGGACGCTTAGCACCGTATTTGGAACGGGCCTGCATTCTGCCGTTGACGCCCTGGGTGTCGAGTGTACCACGGATAATGTGGTAACGCACACCGGGAAGATCCTTAACACGGCCGCCGCGAATCAGGACAACGCTGTGTTCCTGAAGATTGTGACCCACGCCCGGAATGTAAGCGGATACTTCGATTCCGTTTGTGAGACGCACTCTCGCGAGCTTACGAAGCGCGGAGTTCGGTTTTTTCGGTGTGTCGGTCTTAACGACGGTGCACACGCCTCTCTTCTGCGGAGAATTGTTGTCAGTCATGACGTTCTTCTTCGAGTTGAGACCCTTACCGAGAGCCGGAGCCTTCGATTTCTTTTCAAGTGTCTGTCTTCCGTTGCGAACAAGCTGATTAAATGTTGGCAAGTCTTTTTCCTCCTTTTAAATGATTTTGACCGTTAAAACAGAACATAACGTGTCAGCAAAGCAAACATCCCCTGAAAAAGATGTTTGTTTTGCTCACACAAGCTAAGATTTTAGCACCTAAAACCTTAGCTTGTCAAGTGTTTTTCGGAAAAAACTTATGCAGTTGCGCCGTCTTCGTCCGTTTGCGGCTCCAATTCTACATTACTGTAGCATTTCATGCCCGTGCCTGACGGCAGAAGCTTACCGATGATAACGTTTTCTTTCAAGCCCATCAGCGGGTCGCTCTTGCCCTTAATCGCGGCATCGGTCAGCACGCGGGTGGTTTCCTGGAAGGAAGCGGCAGACAGGAACGAATCGGTTGCCAAAGACGCTTTGGTGATACCGAGCAGAACCGGCGAACAGGTTGCTTCCACAAATTCTGTTCCGTTTTCTTCCGCCAGCTTCTGCGCTTCGCGATTGGCGCGCATAAACTCTGTCTTCTCCACGGTTGCACCGGGCAGCAAGGTTGTGGAACCGGGTTCGTCAACCTTGAGCTTGCGCATCATCTGACGGACGATAACCTCGATGTGCTTATCGTTGATGTCAACACCCTGCATACGGTAGGTGCGCTGTACTTCCTTAATCAGATAGTCATGTACCGCATTGACGCCGTTGATAGCGAGAATGTCGTGCGGGTTGGGCGAACCTTCGGTAAGCGCCGTCCCCTTCTTGACATAAATCGGATTGCCGTCTGCATCGGTTTCTGTATTGAAACGCTTGCGGAAACCGTAAGGAATCAGATAGCTTCTCTCGTCGGCGGTTTCTTCGTCCGTAATCACGATATGCTCGTTCTTTTTGATTTCGCGGAACGAAAGACGACCGTCGATTTCGGCAAGAATGGCAAGTGTTTTCGGCTTTCTCGCCTCAAACAGTTCTTCAACACGGGGAAGACCCTGCGTAATATCTTGACTGGATGCAATACCGCCCGTATGGAAGGTACGCATGGTAAGCTGTGTACCGGGTTCACCGATGGACTGCGCGGCGATAATACCGACTGCTTCCCCGACAGTGACGGGGTCGCCCGTTGCAAGGTTCGAGCCGTAGCACTTGATGCACACGCCGTGCTCTGCCTCGCAGGTCAAAAGCGAACGAATCTTTACGCGGCGGTCTGCGGGATTTTCACGCGCATTGACCAAATCCGCCACGCGTCCTGCGGCTTCTTCGGTCATCATTTCGTCCTTGGACTGAATCAGCTCGCCTGTGGTATCATCTACAAAATCCTCTAAGAGATAACGCCCTGTCAGACGCTCTTTGAGGGTTTCAATCATTTCCTTGCCCTCGGTAATGTCGTAAACCTCAATACCGTCGTGGCAATGGCAATCCTCTTCGTGAATAATGACTTCCTGCGAAACGTCTACCAAACGGCGGGTCAGGTAACCGGAGTCCGCGGTACGAAGCGCGGTATCCGCCAAACCTTTACGCGCACCGCGCGAGGAGATGAAGTATTCGAGAACATTCAAGCCTTCGCGGTAGTTTGCACGAATCGGAACTTCAATCGTCTTACCTGCGGTATTCGCAATCAAGCCGCGCATACCTGCAAGCTGACGAAGCTGGCTTTCCGAACCACGCGCACCGGAGTCCACCATCATATAAATGGGATTCTCTTTGCCGAGGTTATCCTTCAAGCCCTGCGCTACCTTATTGGTGCATTCTTCCCAAACTTTGATGACGGATTTCGCACGCTCGGAGTTGCTCATAAGACCCATCTTGTAGTTTGCGGTAATGGCGTCTACGCGTTCCTCCGCCTGCGCCAGCATATCCTGCTTCTGCGGCGGGATGGTTGCATCGCAAACCGCAACGGTAATACCGCTCTTGGTGGAGTATTTATAACCCTGTGCTTTAATCTTATCAAGCATTTCGGAGGCAACGGTTACGCCGTGCACCTTAATGCACTTGTCGATGATTTTGCCGAGCGTCTTTTTGTTGACGAGGAATTCGACCTCTAATTTAAAGGCGTTTTCGGGGTCGGTTCTGTCTACAAATCCGAGATCCTGCGGAATCGGATTGTTGAAGATAATCTTACCGAGCGTTGTATCGATAAGCTTTGAGCGTTTTTCACCGTCAATCTCTTTGGTCATGCGCACCTTGATTTTGGAGTGCAGACCGATGTAGCCTTCATCATATGCCATGACAGCTTCGTCAAAGCTTGTGAACACTTTGCCGTTGCCCGGGTCGTCGTCTTTATCCATCGTCAGATAGTAAGAACCGAGAATCATATCCTGCGTCGGCACGGCAACGGGTTTACCGTCGGAGGGCTTTAACAGGTTGTTGGCGGCAAGCATCAGAAGTCTTGCTTCCGCCTGTGCCTCTGCGGACAGCGGCACGTGTACAGCCATCTGGTCGCCGTCGAAGTCCGCGTTGAAAGCGGTACAGCAAAGCGGATGCAGTTTAATGGCTCTGCCCTCGACCAAAACAGGCTCAAATGCCTGAATACCGAGTCTGTGCAAGGTCGGCGCACGGTTCAGCATAACAGGATGGTCTTTGATGACCACTTCCAATGCATCCCAAACCTCGGTCTTGGAGCGTTCCACCATTTTTCTTGCGGATTTGATATTGCCCGCAACGCCTGTTTCGACCAGACGTTTCATAACAAAGGGCTTGAACAGCTCCAATGCCATCTCTTTCGGCAGACCGCACTGATAAATTTTGAGTTCGGGACCGACAACGATAACCGAACGACCCGAATAGTCTACACGTTTACCGAGCAGGTTCTGACGGAAACGGCCCTGCTTACCTTTCAGCATATCGGAAAGAGACTTCAGCGCACGGTTATTCGGACCTGTTACGGGTCTGCCGCGTCTGCCGTTGTCAATCAGCGCGTCCACAGCCTCCTGCAGCATTCTTTTCTCATTGCGGATGATGATTTCGGGTGCGCTCAGCTCCAGCAATCTCTTCAAACGGTTGTTGCGGTTGATGACGCGTCTGTACAAATCGTTCAGGTCAGATGTTGCGAAACGGCCGCCGTCCAACTGCACCATCGGGCGAATGTCGGGCGGAATGACGGGCAGAACATCCATAATCATCCACTCGGGGCGGTTGCCCGACTGCTTAAATGCCTCGGCAACCTCCAAGCGCTTTAAGATGCGGGTCTTTTTCTGACCCGAAGCGTCCATCAGCTCCTCGCGAAGCTCTTTGCTTAACTGTTCTACATCGATTTCGCAAAGCAGTTCTTTAATGGCTTCCGCGCCCATGCCCGCTTTAAAATCGTCCTCATATTTCTCGCGCATGTCGAGATATTCTTTTTCGGAGAGAATCTGCATTTTGGTAAGCTCGGTATCACCGGGGTCGGTGACAATATACTTTGCAAAATACAGCACCTTTTCAAGGTCACGCGGAGACAAATCCAAAATCAAGCCCATTCTCGAGGGAATGCCCTTGAAATACCAGATGTGCGAAACGGGCGCAACAAGCTCAATGTGACCCATTCTTTCACGTCTGACCTTGGATTTGGTGATTTCTACGCCGCAGCGCTCGCAGACCTTGCCTTTATAGCGAATCCGCTTATATTTGCCGCAGTGGCATTCCCAGTCCTTCTGCGGCCCGAAAATGCGCTCACAGTAAAGACCGTCGCGTTCGGGCTTTAATGTGCGGTAATTTATGGTTTCGGGTTTCTTGACCTCGCCGTAAGACCACTCGCGAATCTGTTCGGGCGATGCAAGACCGATTTTGATTGACTCAAAGGATATATTTTCCATCTATCAAATACCTTCTTCCTTAAAAACGAATCGTGGCTTTTCGAAGTGATTAGAATTCATCGTCGATTAAATCGGCTTCGTCGAACTCCTCTTCTTCCTCGATATATTCGTTGAAAGCATCCTCGCCCAACGCGCTTTCCGCATCTTCATCGGCTACAAAGCCGTCGTCCAGCGTCACGTCGTTTACAACTTCAGACATCGCGTCAGCATCGCTGATAACCGCACCGACGTCGCCTGCCTCGTCCTCGAAGGTCTGACGAAGGTCGATTTCCTCGCCTTCCTTATCGAGCACCTTAATATCCAATGCCAGGGACTGCAATTCCTTAATGAGAACCTTGAAGGATTCGGGAATGCCGGGCTTCGGCACGTTGAGACCCTTTACAATGGATTCATAGGTCTTGACACGGCCGACAATATCGTCGGACTTAATGGTCAAAATTTCCTGCAAGGTATAAGCCGCACCGTAAGCCTCCAGCGCCCAAACTTCCATTTCACCGAAACGCTGACCGCCGAACTGCGCTTTACCGCCCAAAGGCTGCTGCGTAACGAGAGAGTAAGGACCTGTGCTTCTTGCGTGAATCTTATCGTCAACCAAGTGGTGGAGCTTTAAGAAGTACATTACGCCGACTGTAACGGGGTTGTCGAATTTCAGACCCGTTCTGCCGTCTGTCAAAATCGACTTGCCGTCTTCACGGTAGCCTGCCTCGCGCAGTGCATCGCGGATATCGGACTCATGTGCGCCGTCGAATACGGGCGTTGCAATCTTCTGCCCGAGCTTTCTGTAAGCAAAGCCGAGGTGCACTTCCAAAACCTGTCCGATGTTCATACGGGACGGAACGCCCAAAGGATTCAGCACGATGTCCAACGGCGTACCGTCGTCTAAGAACGGCATATCCTCCTGCGGCAAAATGCGGGAAACAACGCCTTTGTTACCGTGGCGGCCCGCCATTTTATCGCCGACGGAAATTTTACGCTTCTGCGCGATATAGCAACGGACAACCTTATTGACGCCGGGGCTTAATTCATCGCTGTTTTCGCGTGTGAACACTTCTACGTCTACGACAATACCGTATTCGCCGTGCGGTACACGCAAAGAGGTATCGCGCACTTCGCGCGCTTTTTCACCGAAGATGGCGCGGAGCAGTCTCTCCTCTGCCGTCAGCTCCGTCTCACCCTTCGGCGTGACTTTACCGACCAAAATATCGCCCGAATGCACCTCGGCGCCGATACGGATAATGCCGTCCTCATCGAGGTTTGCAAGCGCGTCTTCACCGACGTTCGGAATATCGCGGGTAATTTCTTCGGGTCCTAATTTTGTGTCTCTGGATTCCAGCTCATATTCTTCAATATGCACCGAGGTGTACACATCGTCGCGCACCAATTTTTCGTTAATCAGCACCGCGTCCTCGTAGTTGTAGCCTTCCCAAGTCATGAAGCCGATAAGCGCATTCTTACCGAGCGAAATTTCACCGTTCAGGGTTGCGGGACCGTCTGCGATTACCTCGCCCTGCTCCACAGCCTGCCCTTCGGCAACAATCGGACGCTGGTTGATGCAAGTTCCCTGGTTGGAACGCATAAACTTAATTAAGTCGTAGTGGTCAACCGTACCGTCTGCGCGTGTAATCTCAATCACATCGGCGCTGACTTTGGTTGCCGTACCTGAGGCTTTCGCGAGCACCACTGTACCCGAGTCCACGGCGGCTTTGTATTCCATACCTGTGCCGACAATCGGAGATTCGGTTTTCAGAAGCGGAACTGCCTGCTTCTGCATGTTTGAACCCATCAATGCACGGTTTGCGTCGTCGTTCTCAAGGAAGGGAATCATCGCGGTTGCAACGGAAACCATCATACGCGGAGAAACATCCATGTAATCAGCTTCGTTCGCTTCCACTTCCATGAACTCGTCGCGGTAACGTACGGTAACCTTTTTGCTCAGGAAATGACCTTCTTCATCCAGCGGCTCATTTGCCTGCGCAACCTTGAAGTTATCCTCCACGTCGGCGGTCATATAGGTAACTTCATCCAGCACCACGCCCGTTTCTTTGTCGATACGGCGGAACGGTGCTTCAATGAAGCCGTATTTATTGATTTTTGCAAAGGTTGCAAGATAGGAAATCAAACCGATGTTCGGACCTTCGGGGGTCTCAATCGGGCACATGCGTCCGTAGTGGCTGTAGTGCACGTCACGGACCTCGAATCCGGCACGGTCACGGGAAAGACCGCCGGGGCCGAGCGCGGACAGACGGCGTTTGTGCGTCAGTTCCGACAGCGGGTTGGTCTGATCCATAAACTGTGACAGCGGAGAAGAACCAAAGAACTCTTTGATTGCCGCCATCACGGGACGGATGTTGATAAGCGCCGCGGGCGTAACCTTATCGGGCTCCTGCGCCTGCAAGGTCATACGCTCTTTGACCACACGTTCCATGCGGGAGAAGCCGATACGGAACTGGTTTTGCAGTAACTCGCCGACCGAACGGATGCGGCGGTTGCCGAGGTGGTCGATGTCATCCGTTGTGCCTACGCCGTGACCGATACAGTTGAGATAGTTGATGGTCGCAAAAATATCATCAATGGTAATGTGTTTCGGAATCAAATCGTCGCAGCGTGCCGAAAGCTCTTCCAGCAACGCATCTTTATTGTCGCCGCACTTGTCAAGCACTTCGCGCAGGACTTCAAAACGAACCTTTTCGTTGATGCCGACTTCTTCCAATTCCGCTTCGGTAAGCATCGGTACATATTCGCCGATGTCCACCATACCGTTAGAGAACACTTTGACCTCGTCGCCCTCATTGTCAATGACGGCAACGCTGACGCCCTCCTGCTCAATACGGTAGGCAAGCTCCGCGGAAATGAAGTCGCCTTCGTCCGCAAGAATTTCACCCGTCAGATTGCTGATAATCGGCTCTTTCGCCTTAAATCCTGCAATACGGTTGGAAATGCCGAGTTTCTTATTGTATTTGTAACGGCCGACACGCGACAAATCATAGCGATGCGGGTCGAAGAACAAGCCGTCCAGATGCGCCTGCGCGGTTTCGAGTGTCGGCGGCTCGCCGGGACGAAGCTTTTTATAAACCTCGATAAGCGCCTGCTCGGTATTGATGGTGGTATCCTTTTCAAGTGTTGCTTTGATACGCTCATCATAGCCGAAAAATTCTAAAATTTCCTGATTCGTGCTTAAGCCCAAAGCACGGATAAAGGTTGTAATAAAGATTTTGCGGTTCTTATCGATACGCACATAGAACAAATCGTTCTGGTCGGTTTCATATTCCAGCCATGCGCCGCGGTTCGGGATAACCGTCGCGGAATACAGCTCTTTACCGGTCTTGTCATGTGTCATACCGTAATAGACGCTCGGCGAACGAACCAGCTGTGAAATAATCACGCGCTCCGCACCGTTGATAACAAATGTGCCGCTGTCCGTCATAAGCGGGAAATCGCCCATGTAGACTTCATTTTCTTTGATTTCGCCCGTTTCCTTGTTGAGAAGGCGTGCGGTAACACGCAAAGGCGCCGCATAGGTAACATCGCGCTCCTTGCATTCCTTGACCGTGTATTTCGGGGTGTCATCCATCCTGTACCCGACAAAGCTCAACACAAGATTGCCGGAATAATCCGTAATGTCTGCAACATCGCGGAATACCTCTTTCAGACCCTCTTCCAAAAACCAACGGTACGAATTCTTCTGCACCTCAATGAGATTCGGCATTTGCATAACCTCATTGATTTTCGAGAAGCTCATACGGGTGTTTCTTCCGAGTTTGACAGGTTTGACATTCACCATAGGGCTTATCACTCTCCGTTCGTATATTTGTTCAACAAAGTCCCCGAAGAGACTTGGAGATTCTTGTAGAAATCGTGTGCCGAATGCTTGCTTTTCGGTATTTTTTGTGCTAAACTACCTATGTTCCAAAATGGGCAGAGATACAGCACACCATTCTAATAGCAGTTTAATATTCTACACCTGTCAAGTCCATATGTCAAGGATTTTTTGGCTGTTTTTGGCTGTATTTTGATTTTTTTCGGACAGGTTATTTTCATAATATAGTATAGGAAGATGTTCAGCATGGAAAAACTGCAGGCGCTCACCGAACGGATGCACGCGCTCGTTTTGTTTCGGGCACTGAAAAGCGACCCTGTTATCCGCGCATTTTTGACACTCGGCGAACAGGATAAAAAAAGTGAAACGCAAACCGTTTCGGATACGGCGGCATTTTTAAACGCGCTGTTTCAGGAAACAGACAATTTGACCGAATACGTAATACAGCTTGTCCGCACCGACGAAAACGCATATCTTGTGCGCGCCGCCGCGGGCAAACTGACAAAAAACTACGAAGCCGCACTGGAAACAGAGCTGGAAACCTTACAAACGCTCTGCGATTTCACCTTTGCCGATTTGAAAACGGCTTTGGGCATTACCCTGCCTCTGCCCGCTTACGAAACGACGGTCTGCGATTTAAAGACAATTTACCAAACGCTTTTGCAAAATCTTTCCAAAACGGGCTACGGCGTTTTTGCACGGTATCATATGTTCAGCGTCAAAGACGGCGTAATGACGCCCGTAAAGCACCCCGACACACAGCGGCTTTCGGATTTTTCAGGCTACGAGTTGGAGCGCAAGCTGGTTATCGCCAATACAAAGGCTCTGCTGGCGGGTGACCCCTGCAACAATGTTTTGCTCTACGGCGATGCGGGCGCGGGCAAAAGCAGTACCGTAAAAGCCATTGTGAACGAATTCAAGGATGAGGGCCTGCGGCTGATTGAGGTCAAAAAGAACGAACTGTTTCATTTGCCCGATATTCTGGATGCCCTTTCTGAAAATCCGCTGAAATTCATCATTTTTATTGACGATTTAAGTTTTACCGCGGACGACGGCGATTTCGGCGCGCTCAAGGCGATTTTAGAGGGCAGTGTCTCGGGCAGAAGCCGAAACATTTCGATTTACGCCACCTCAAACCGCCGCCATTTGGTTAAGGAGAATTTCTCTGACCGCGCGGGCGACGATTTACATAGACAGGATACCATTCAGGAGTTAACCAGCCTTTCGGCGCGGTTCGGGCTGAAGATCACCTTCTCGCGTCCAGAAAAAAAGCTGTACGAGCAAATTGTGTTACAGTTGGCACAGCAATACGGCGTAGATATGCCCGAGCAGGAGCTGTATATCCAAGCAGAAGCGCATGCCCTGCGGGGCGGCGGCAGAAGCCCGCGAACGGCAAAGCAATTTATTGAATATCTTGCCTATTGTAAAAAATCGTAGAAACGCAACCGAAAGTTTCGGTCCTGTAACCCGAAGTAGGCTGACAAAATATTTTTATTTTTCTATAATCCATACAGAAAGACACTCGCGTAACCTTTCACGTCTTTCTATATAAGAATGATTATCATGATAAAAGAGAGGGCTAAACCATGCAAGAAACACGGTTTGACTGGGAAAATCCCGCCGTCATTCAGCGGCACAAAGAGGACGGGCATGTTATCGCGTTTTCCTATACGGATGCGAAAGACGCCGCCGCGCGCAAAGCGCCCGACACAAAGTTTTCCTTAAACGGCAATTGGAAATTCCACTGGCAGAGAGGGCTTCAAGAGGAACCGTCCGATTTTTTCCTGCCGAATTTTGATGACAGTGCCTGGCGTGTCATTCGGGTGCCGTCTGTCTGGCAGACCGAACATACGGGCAGTGTGCCCTACTATTATGCAAGCACCTTCCCCCGCGCCATATCGAGAAGCAAGGGAAAAATCCCGTCCATCGACCACAATATGCAGGAAATCGGCCACTACCGCCGCACATTCACGCTTCCCGAAAATTTTGAGGGCAAACAAATCTTTCTGCATTTCGGTGCAGTCAAATCCGCGTTGGAAGTCTATGTGAACGGCAAATTTGTCGGGTATTCGCAAGGCTCGATGACCCCGCACGAATTTGACGTTACGCCGTACCTTGTAAACGGTGAAAATCTTGTCTGCGCAAAAGTGTACCGTTACAGCGATGCGACCTACATTGAAGACCAGGATATGTGGTGGCTGTGCGGCATCTACCGTGAGGTGTACTTATTCTGCGAAGAAAAGGTGTGCCTGCGTGATTTTTTCATCACGACGGATTTAGACGAAAACTATCAAGACAGTGACACAAATGTGGAAATCACCGTAAAAAATTATACGGAGAACGCACAAAAGATAAAGGTCACCGCAGAAATTTTAGACCGCGACGGCAAAAAAACAGCACTCGGTGAAGCGGAGACGACAGCCGACGGTAATGCCGCCACAGTGTTGCAAATCCGCAAAACCGTGGAAAATCCGCTGAAATGGTCGGCGGAAACACCGAATCTGTATACCCTGCTGTTAACGCTGAAAGCAGACGGCAAAAAAACTTTTAAAGCGATTCGCTTCGGCTTTAAAAAGGTGGAAATTGTCGGCGAACGGATTCTGTTTAACGGACAGCCGATGCTTCTGCGCGGCGTAAACCGCCACGATTTCGACCCTGACTGCGGCTGGGCTGTACCGAAAGAACGGTATTATCAGGATTTGGATTTGATGAAACGCGCCAATATTAACTCTATCCGCACCTCGCACTACCCTGACGACCCGTTTTTCTATGAGCTTTGCGATGAATACGGCTTTTATGTAATGGACGAGTGCGATATGGAAAGCCACGGCGTGCGCCGCAAGGGTGTTCCCGGCAGTAATCCCGTTTGGACGGCGGCGGTTGTCGATAAAATGGAGCGTATGGTTCTGCGTGACCGCAATCACGCGTGTGTATTTATGTGGTCGCTTGGCAACGAGGCGGGTGACGGCACGAACTTCATCAAAATGAAGGAAGCCGCCCTGCGGCTCGACAAAACACGGCAGTTCCATTACGAGGGAGATTTTGATTTTACAAAATCCGATGTCATTTCGAGAATGTATCCTCTCAAGGACACCATGGATAAGCTTTGCAACAAAGAGCCGATTACCATTACGCTGTATGACAACATCGCCAATCAGTTGGCGGCGGATTCCAAGCCGATTCCGAAAGAGGCGTACACAAGACCTGTCATTCTTTGCGAATACGCACACGCCATGGAGAACAGTCTAGGCAACTTCCAGGAATATATGGACGATTTTGAGGCACACGACCATATGTGCGGCGGCTATATCTGGGATTTTGTGGACCAAAGTCTGCGGCTGAAAGCGCCCGACGGTGACCACTGGCTGTACGGTACGGACTTTGAAAAATCCGAACCGCGCCGTCCGCTGCAATTACCGAACACCACGGCTATGACGGGCAGTAACACCTATTTCTGTGCAAACGGCATTATTGCCGCGGACAGAAAGCCGCACCCCTCTTATTATGAGGTGAAAAAGGTATACAGCGAAATCAAAGTAATCGAAAAAGACCGTGACGGACAGTTGTTCACGGTGAAAAATAAGAAGCTGTTTACAGACCTTTCGGATATGGAATTCCGTTGGAAAATCGAAGCAGAAGGCGTTGAAATCGAGAGCGGTATTTGTGAAAATGTCAACGCCGCACCGCTGTCGGAGACGGATTTTACAATTCCCTACACTGCCGAAAAATTCCCCGCAGGCAAAGAATGCATTCTGACCGTTTCGTTCTGCCATAAGCAGGAAAGCCGTTGGTGCGAAAAAGGCTACGAGCAAAGCTTTGACCAATTTGTTTTGCAGGAAGCATCTGCCGCCTGCACGGCACATACGGGTAAGCCCGTTGCCGTTGTGCGCAGTGCAGACGGCGTAACGGTTCGCGGCGAAGATTTTTCCGTTTGTATTAAAAACGGCGAAATCGTTTCGCTCGTTTATGACGGCAAAGAAATGCTCCGCGCGCCCGTGAAGCCGAATTACTTCCGCGCGGTAACAGACAATGATTTATCCAACACAAACTTTGTACCGTATCTGATTCCGTTCCATCCGTATTACGCTTGGCAGCGCGCGACAAACGGGTTGAAAGGCAAGGTAAGCAATGCGGTTACAGCCGCCGACGGCAGTGCGGAAATTTCAGTCGCTTGGTCGGCAAGCGGTATGAAAAATGTTGCTTCCCGCATCGTTGTATATCCCGACGGCGCAATTTCCATTACGCACAAGGGCACACCCGCCCGCACCCTCACCCGTTTCGGTACGCAGATGGCATTCGACGCTTCTTTAGAATATGTAAAGTGGTATGGCAGAGGTCCGCAGGAAACCTACTGTGACCGCAAAACAGGCGGTAAAATTACACTGCATCAGTCCACCGTCACCGATTTGGAGCATCATTATATGCGTCCGCAGGAAAACGGCAACCGCACGGATGTGCGTTTCGCGGAATTGACGGACGCAGACGGAAAAGGGCTGCGCTTCACGGCGGAAGTCGGCGTACCGCTACAATTCTCGGCATGGCATTACACACAAAACGAGCTTGAAAAGGCAACGCATATTCACGAATTAAAGCACAAGAACATTACGACCTTTAACTTTGATTTGGCACAGCTGGGCGTCGGCGGCGATATGCCGGGTGACGCACACGTCCGCGAACCGTATATCCTGCACGGCAAACAGGAATATGCTTACACCTTTACAATGGAACCGATTCGCTGAGGTTGAATTGCATTTTATAAAGTAAACCGTACCCCGCCCGCACCGATGAAAGGTGCGGGCGGGGTATGTTTTTTCGTTCCGTATCTATCTGATTTATTATCTTCTGCGGCAAACTTTGTCATTCTGAGACAAACAGGGTTTATAGGCATTTGTCATTCTGAGCGACAGCGAAGAATCTCACACGCCGCAAAGTGAATTGGATATGCGCGTAGGGACGGACGTCCTTGTCTGTCCGCAAAGTTTCATCTGACTTTGTCGGGTCGCCGAGGTGCGGGTCTCCGGTGGAGACCTCTAAGCGAAGCTTAGAAGCACCGACCGAACCGGCAGGTGAGAACGTCGACCCCTACACGGTTGGTGTATCACTGTCGGTTTGCACTAAATTCAACCTTAATCGGGCGCGCAATGCACGCCCCTACGGGATTGTACAGACTTGTCATTCTGAGCGTGAGCGAAGAATCTCACATGGCACAAATTGAATTGGATATATGCGTAGGGACGGACATCCTTGTCCGTCCGCGAAGTTTCATCTGACTTTGTCGGGCGAACACAGTTCGCCCCTACGTGTTGTGTTATGCTATAACGACAGAAATAAATGAAATACATTTGTAGGCTATATATAGACTAAAAGTGTCTTATTTAACCTATAAATCATATTTAATTTAGATATGCTATAACTATCAAGCAGTTTTGTGAGGTAGTTATGGATTTACATGCGACGATTCGAAATCGGATTTTAGAATTATGCGGTATAAGAAATATTACAGTAAATAAACTTGCGGATATTTCCGGTGTATCGCCATCCACATTAAAAAACATTTTATACAAAAGATGCAAAGACCCACAAGTCGGTACAATCAAAAAGCTTTGTGACGGACTGGAAATTACACTGGGTGAATTCTTTGCCACGCCTGAGTTTGATACGCTAGAACAGGAGATTAAATAGCTGTCAACTGACAAATGACCGCGATTGGGTGATGATATGCGTGTAAAAGATACAACAGTACAAAGACTTAACCAATTATGTGCCGAACGGCAGTTGACCTATAATGCGCTTGCAACGCTTTCGGGCATAACGCCTTCAACGGTGTACAGCCTCATGTCAGAGGAATACCGAGATTTATCTCTCGTCACACTGAAAAAGCTCTGTGACGGGCTGGAAATTACACTGGGCGAATTCTTCTCCACGCCTGAATTTGACGCATTGGAACAGGAGATTCAGTGAATGTAATGCGTACAGAAAAACTGCAAAAAATTTTGGACCGCGCGCTTTGTGCGGTATTTCCGCGGCGATGCAGTTACTGCGGCAAAGTGATTGTGCCCGAACGGCAGATTTGCGACGATTGTGAAACAAATCTGCCGTATATTGCCGCGCCGATTTGCCCTTTGTGCGGGCACGCAAAGGCAGACTGCACCTGTAAACAGAAAAAGCACAAATATAAAGCGATTTGTGCGCCGTTCTATTATGAAGATGCGATTGTGCAGGCAATCCACCGTTTGAAGTTTGAAAACAAAGACTTTTTATCCGTCCCGTTCGCGTCGGATATGGCGGCATGCGTACGCCGCGAATATGCGGACATTGCGTTTGATGCGGTTACTTTCGTCCCGTTTACCAAACGGCAGATGCGCCTGCGTGAATGGAATCCGAGCGAGACCCTTGCAAAGGCACTTGCAGAACAGTTGCACCTGCCTTTGGAAACACTGCTTGTCAAGCTGTATGAGACCAAAACACAGCACACCTTGGAACGCAGTGCGCGCACGGGCAATGTATTCGGCGTATTTGACGCCGCTGACCAAAGCCATATTGCAGGCAAAACGGTACTGTTAGTCGACGACATCAAAACCACGGGAGCAACCTTGCACGAATGCGCCAAAATGCTGATGTTAGCCGATGCGAAAGCGGTATACGCCTGTACCTTTGCGGTAACAAAACATAAGAAAAAAGACTGAAACCGTCACACGGCAGAATTGACATCCCGTTCGGCTTTTGGTAAAATAAATTCAAAATTACAAACAAGGAGTTTTGAGAATGAAAGCAAAACGCATCTTTGCCCTGCTTACGGCAATTTTAATGCTGATATGCTGTATGGCAATTTCCGTAAGCGCAGGCGAAACCTTTTAGGATGAATACCTTTCTTTGCAGGTGCCCGACAACTATACAAAAGACGACATAAACATGACGGGTACGCTTACCAAAGGGGCATACTACGAAGTAGACGCAAACGGCGAAGAAACCGGCGACAACTTCAATTTCTATATTTTGCAAAACAACATCACCCGTATGACGCTCAAAACCATGCAGAAAGAAGAAATGCGGCAGGAGCTGAAACAGCAGATTGTAGACACGGTAAAAAATGAGGGCGCCGCTTCGGGACTGTTTTATACCATCCGAGAAGTGACCGACAGTTTTGAAATTGCAGAGCATTTTTCTTACTATAAAGTCTCTTTGTCCGCCAGTGTAACTTACCGCGGTTCCAGCGCGCCGATGTATCAGATATTGGTGCTTGTGCCGATTAACGACTGCACTTTCTATTTCACCTATACCAGCATGGAAAGTCTGGAAAAAGCGGAAAGTGAGTGTGCCGCGATTTTAGATAACCTGCAGATTTTGATTGAGCCGCAAACCAATCCCTTTCTCATCGCACTCTGCGTTGCCGCAGTCATTCTGATTTTGGTTATCGTTGCTGTTACCGTTACGGTTTCTAAAAACAAGAAAAAGAAACAAGCCGCCGCACAGCAACAAGCGGCTTATCCGTATCCCTACCCCACTGCGCCGAACGGACAGTATCCTGCGAACGGACAGTACCCGCCCTATGCGCCGCAAGGTCAACCGCAGAATCCGCAACAACCCGCACAGACACCGCAGGATTCAAACGATACACAGAATCCGCAATAAATCTGCTTGACAAACGCCCCCAATACTGTTATTCTTTAATTTATAATTGCATAGCAGAAACGCTTTGACAAAGAGTAAGACCGTTTCGCGCTTCCAAGAGAGCCGCCGTAAGGTGTGAGGGCGGCAAGCGCCGAGGTCCGCGTCGCTTTGGAGCGGTTTTTCCGAAACGGTAAAAGCCCCGCAGTTTTTACCGCGCGTAAGAAAAAACGGATACCGCCGTTATCGGGTTTAAGCGGTTCGCGCCTACGCGCGGGCAATTTGAGTGGTACCACGGATTTTTCCGCCTCATACAGTTTGTATGGGGCGGTTTTTGATAGTTAGGGTAGTGCACAGTATATAATTGTCATCCTGAGCGCAGCGAAGGATCTCAATCACCTCGGAGTAAACCTATGTATTACGTATATATTTTAACGAATAAATCCAATTCGGTTATATATATCGGCGTTACAAATGATATTGCACGACGCGTATATGAGCACCGCCATCATATGATTAACGGGTTCACAGACAAATATCATGTTACAAAGTTGGTTTATGCAGAATCCGCACCCGATGTTCGTGATGCCATTCAGCGTGAAAAGCAATTAAAAGGATGGACGCGTGCAAAGAAAAATGCTTTGGTTGAAAATGCAAATCCGAATTGGGAAGATTTGTGGGAAAATATTCTTTGAGTTTGTGCAAAGTGAGATTCTTCGCTACGCTCAGAATGACAGTTTGTGCAGAGCGAGATTTTTCACTGCGTTCAGAATGACAAGGTTATTTATTAGCCTGTAAAAGGAGTTTATATTATGTCCAAAGAACTTGAAAAACAGTACAACCCCAAAAACGTGGAGGACAGGCTTTACAAATCCTGGCTTGACAAAAAGTACTTCCACGCAAAGCGTGAGGCGGATAAGGAAACCTACACCATCGTCATTCCGCCCCCCAACATCACAGGTCAGCTGCATATGGGACACGCGCTAGACAATACCTTACAGGATATTTTAATCCGCTATCACCGTATGGCGGGGTACGATACCCTTTGGCTGCCCGGCACGGACCACGCCTCCATCGCAACCGAGGCAAAAATCGTCGAGGCGATGAAAAAAGAAGGCGTTACCAAAGAGGATTTGGGGCGCGAAAAATTCTTGGAGCGTGCTTGGGAATGGAAAGCCCAATACGGCGGCAGAATCATTGAACAGCTCAAAAAAATGGGTTCTTCCTGCGATTGGGACAGAGAACGCTTCACCCTTGACGAAGGCTGTAACAAAGCGGTCAACGAGGTGTTCTGCAAGCTGTATGAAAAAGGGCTTATCTATCGCGGCGAGCGCATTATCAACTGGTGCCCGCACTGCTTAACCTCGATTTCCGACGCCGAGGTGGAATACGAAGACCAGGCAGGGCATTTCTGGCATCTGCGCTATCCGTTTAAAGACGGCAGCGGCTATTTGGAATTGGCGACCACACGTCCCGAAACCCTTTTGGGCGACACGGCGGTTGCGGTCAATCCGAACGACGAGCGTTACAAGGATATGGTCGGCAAAACGCTGATTCTGCCCCTTGTACACCGTGAAATCCCTGTGGTTGCCGACGATTACGTTGAAATGGACTTCGGTACAGGCGTTGTGAAAATCACACCCGCACACGACCCGAACGACTTCGAGGTCGGGCTTCGCCATAACTTAGAGGTCATCAATGTATTGACGCCCGATGCGAAAATCACCGAGGATTACCCTGCCTATGCAGGTATGGACCGTTATGAGGCGCGCAAGGCGATTGTCAAAGACCTCGAAAAAGAGGGCGCACTTGTGGAAATCGAGGATTACAGCCACAATGTCGGCACCTGCTACCGCTGCGGTACAACCGTAGAACCGCGCGTTTCTAAGCAGTGGTTTGTAAAAATGAAGCCGCTCGCAGGTCCTGCGATTGACGCGGTAAAAAACGGCGAAACCAAATTCATTCCGCAGCGTTTTGAAAAGGTATATTTCCACTGGCTCGAAAACATCCGCGACTGGTGCATTTCGCGTCAGCTTTGGTGGGGACACCGCATTCCCGCTTGGTACTGTGCGGACTGCGGTGAAATCACCGTTTCGCGTACCGCGCCCGATGCGTGCGCACACTGCGGCAGTCAGAATATCACACAGGACCCCGACACATTAGACACTTGGTTCTCCTCAGCGCTGTGGCCGTTCTCGACACTCGGCTGGCCCGAAGAAACCGAAGATTTGAAGCACTATTACCCCACCAACACCTTGGTTACGGGCTACGATATTATTCCGTTCTGGGTGATGCGTATGATGTTCTCGGGCATTGAGCAAACAGGCAAAGCACCGTTTGACACCGTGCTCATTCACGGACTTGTGCGCGACGCACAAGGGCGCAAAATGTCGAAATCGCTCGGCAACGGCATTGACCCGTTGGAGATTATTGACAAATACGGCGCGGACGCCCTGCGCTTTACACTCGCCACGGGCAACAGCCCCGGGAACGATATGCGTTTTTCGGATGAGCGTGTAGAGGCAAGCCGTAATTTCGCCAATAAAATTTGGAACGCGGCACGTTTCATTTTAATGAATCTCGGCGAAAACGAGCCTGCCCCACACATTCCCGAAAACTTGATTTTAGAGGACAAGTGGATTTTAAGCCTTTACAACGCCTTGGTTGTCGGTGTGACGGATTCTCTTGAAAAATTTGAACTCGGTATGGCGGTGCAGAAGCTCTACGATTTCATTTGGGATGTGTTCTGCGACTGGTATATTGAAATTGCCAAAATCCGCCTGAACGGCGAGGACGAAACGGCAAAGTCAACCGTCAAAGCGGTGCTTGTGTATGTGATGTCCAACACATTAAAGCTGTTGCACCCGTTTATGCCGTTCATCACGGAAGAGATTTGGCAGACCCTGCCGCACGAGGGCGAAAGCATTATGGTAGCCGATTGGCCGAAAGCGGACAGCGCTTTGACCTACGCCGCAGAAGAAGCACAGATGGAGCGCATTATGACGGCGATTAAGGCGGTGCGCAACCGCCGTGCGGAAATGAATGTGCCCCCCTCAAAGAAAGCGAAAGTGTTTATCGAAACGGCATACGGCGATACGTTTGCGGCGGGAACGGTATTCTTCAACCGTTTGGCGTCTGCAAGCGAAGTACAGGTGGCAGAACAATTTGACGGTATGGATGACGCGGTTTCCATTATCACGGAAAGTGCCAGAATCTATATTCCGATGGATGAACTGGTCGATTTCCAAGCGGAACTGAAACGGCTTGAAAAGGAAAAAGCGTCTGTACAAAAGGAATTGGATATGGTCAACGGCAAGCTCGGCAACGAGAATTTCGTATCCAAAGCCCCCGCCGCCGTGGTCGAAAAACAGCGTCAGGCAAAGGCACAGTTAGAGGAGAAAATGGCGCTGATTGAAGAAAGCATGCAAAAAATCGCCAATCGGTAAACGCAGACATCTGCGGTCTGCACGGACTTTACAGCATTCCCGAGCGCAGTTCTCATTTAGCTGACATTGAAAAACGCAACCGACCGTTCCTTCTGCGGTCGATTGCGTTTTTGCTTTCCCGATCCTAAAAAATTCTCTTTGCCTGTCAATCCTGCAATATGGAATTTACGGCTCTAATACGTTCTTTAAATCACGAACGAATTGTGTCTGCTGTTTCTTCAAATATGATTTTATAAACGGCTTCATAATTCGCTTTTTTGCTGTTACATATTCTGTAAAATCTATTTGCGTTTTATTTCCGTCGGAAGTAAAAATGCCAATCCAATGCCCTTTTATATTGCTGTTTTCCATATCAAACTCCCACTGTTTATAGGGGTTCACGGCAGTAACGGTAAACTTAGTAGAATATCCGTCCTTTGTGTACTCAATAAACTGCTTCTGATTTACAACTTCCGTTTTACTTAAATCACTACGCCATGTGCTATACTTATCCACAGCTAAAACGGTTTCCCAAACTTTATGAATATCACTGCTGATAATTTCATTTATATTTGAAATTGCCATTTTGACACTTCCTTTCAAAGTCATTTAATCGGTCTTATTATCTTTGTTCGGTAGTTACATTGCATATGTATAAGTCGCTTCCCCATGGTACAAAATTCCGAAAAGAAGAAAAGAAAAACCGTGAAATACTTCAAAACAGCAAAAAGCACGGTTTTTCTACGGGGTTCACTACACGATTGTATCCCATTCGATTTTGCGGTTTTTAAAATAATATTCCCTGTCTTTCTCGCTGATTTCACGAAGCACCCGACAGGGATTCCCCACCGCAACCACATTGGCGGGAATATCCTTTGTGACAATACTGCCCGCACCGATTATGGTATTGTCCCCGATGCGAACCCCGGGAACAATCACCGCACCCGCACCAATCCAGCAGTTTTTTCCGATGTGCACGGGCATATTAAACTGATAGGCTTTCGCTCGGAGCTCAGGCAAAATCGGATGCCCCGCCGTCGCGACGGTCACATTCGGTCCGAACATCGTATTATCGCCGACATAAATATGTGTGTCATCCACCAAGGTTAAATGGAAATTCGCGTACACACAGTTGCCGAAATGCACGTGTTTGCCGCCCCAATTCGCATAAAACGGCGGCTCAATATAGCAGTCCTCACCGATTTCCGCAAACATTTCTTTGAGCATTTGTGCTCGCTTTTGAAGCTCCATCGGTCGGGTCGCATTAAAATCATATAAACGGTCAAGGCATTTCAGCTGTTCTTCCATAATGCTGTCCTCTCCGGGGTCATATATTGCACCCGAATGCATCAAACTGTAAAAACCCATGATTCACGCACCCTTTTCAGAAAAGTTTGTTACATCTTGCAGTATAGCATATACCACTCCGAAAAGCAAACACGTGCAATACGAATATAATCGTTGCTTATCGACAAATTATATGTTACTATATACAATATATTGTAAGATTATAAAAAGGGGCGGAGTCTTATGCAAGCGATTATTCTGGCAGCCGGTATGGGGAAACGGTTAAAGGATTTAACCAGCAACGCGACAAAATGCATGGTCGAGGTTAACGGCGTTACCATGATTGAAAGAATGCTTTCACAGTTGGACGCACTGCAGCTCAACAAAATCATCATGGTTGTAGGCTACGAAAGCCGAAAGCTGACGGAATACGTGCAGTCTCTGCCCATAAAAACCAATATTGAATTTGTGGACAACGATGTTTATTATAAAACCAATAACATTTACTCGCTGTATCTCGCCCGCGATTACCTGACGCAGGATGACACGCTCCTCTTGGAATCCGACCTGATTTTTGAAGACGCGGTTCTTCGGCGTTTGCTGGACAACCCGTATCCCAGCCTTGCGCTTGTGGCAAAGTTTGAAAGCTGGATGGACGGCACGGTCGTTGTGCTGGATGAAGAGAATAATATTAAAAATTTCCTCGGTAAAAAGGATTTTGTATTTGAAGATATTGCAGGGTATTATAAAACCGTTAATATTTATAAATTCAGCAAGTCGTTTTCGCAAAGCCACTATGTACCGTTTTTGGAAGCGTACAGCAAAGCGCTCGGCAACAATGAATATTACGAACAGGTTTTAAAGGTCATTACCCTTTTAGACAAGCCCGAAATCAAGGCGGAACGTCTGGACGGCGAGCTGTGGTATGAAATTGACGATGTGCAGGATTTAAATATCGCGGAATCCATTTTTACAAACGCAAAGGACAAACTGCAAAAATTCAACAAACGCTTCGGCGGCTATTGGCGGTATCCGCATATGATGGATTTTTGTTATTTGGTCAATCCGTTTTATCCGAACCGCAAGCTGCTTGACGAAATTAAGGCGAACTTTGAACGCCTGATTTGCGATTATCCGTCGGGGCAGGAGATTAACGCCCTGCTCGCGGCAAAATATTTCGGACTGCACAAGGAAGAAATCTGTGTCGGCAACGGTGCGGCAGAGCTGATTAAGTCTTTAATGGAATCCGTAAGCGGCAAAATCGGCATGATTTACCCCGCGTTTGAGGAATATCCGCACCGTAAAGCGGAAACCGATATTGTACCTTTCTTTGCTTCGGGCAGAGATTACAGATACACCGCAGATGAGCTTATGGCGTATTTTGATAGCAAAGACATTGGAACACTTGTGCTCATCAATCCCGACAACCCTTCGGGCAACTACATTGAAAAAACCGATGTTCTGCGTATGGCGGACTGGGCAAAACAAAAAGGGATTTTATTCGTTGTGGATGAATCCTTTGTAGATTTTGCAAAAACCGAGGAGTCCCCCACCCTGCTGACGCGGGAAATTTTAGCCGCCTATCCGAACTTGGTCGTGGTCAAGAGTATATCCAAATCCTTCGGCGTACCGGGACTGCGTTTGGGCGTGCTTGCAAGCGGTGACGCCGCGCGCGTTGCCGCCATGAAAAAGGATGTCGCCATTTGGAATATCAACTCCTTTGCAGAGTTTTACCTGCAAATCTTTGAGAAATACAAATCCAATTACGAGGACGCATTGGAACGCTTTAAAACTGTACGCGACATGTATGTATCCGCACTGCAAGCCGTGCCGAATCTCCGCGTTATCCCCTCGCAGGCAAACTATGTTATGTGTGAGCTGACGGGCGGTGTTTCAAGCACCGAGCTTGCTGAAACGCTTTTGGACAAGCACAATATTCTGATTAAAGATTTATCCCCGAAAAAAGGCTTTGACGGCAAATCTTATGTGCGTTTGGCGGTAAAAACGCCGCGGGAAAACGACTTATTGGTCAAAGCCCTGCACACCATTTTAAAATAACGGAGTTCTTATGAAGGTTATTGATTTTGAACAAATTCGCACTTTAAACATTTCTCCTGCCCAATATTTTACGTGGGTCAGTGAAATGATTCAAAAAAAGGAAGAAGCCATTCTGCCCGCAAAACTCAGCTTAAAGCCTGCGGACGGCGTATTTTACAACATTATGCCCTCTCTTTTGCCGAAAGAGCAATTTGCAGGCGTGAAAGTCGTTACACGGTATCCCGCGCGGCTGCCTGCCTTGGACAGTGAAATTCTTTTATACGATATGCACAGCGGTCTGCCCTGCGCACTGCTGGACGGCACATATATCACCGCCGTACGCACAGGCGCGGTTGCCGCACACTCCGTAAAGTTGCTTGCCAATCCCGATTTTCAAACGGTAGGCTTTATCGGACTCGGAAACACGGCGCGTGCTGCAATGGAAATGCTTTTGATGCTGTATCCGAATAAACAGCTTACCGTTAAGCTGTTAAAATATAAAAATCAGCACGAACTGTTTGCCGCACGCTTCCCGTCCGCACAAATACAGTATGTATATTGCGATACGCCGCAAGCCGTGGTTGAAAACAGCGATGTCATCCTCTCTGCCGTAACGGTTTTTGAAGAGGATATTTGCAACACCGAATGCTTTAAAGCGGGATGCTTGGTAGTGCCGATTCACACACGCGGCTTTACAAACTGCGATTTGGTTTTTGACAAGGTGTATGCCGATGATACGGCACATGTACACGGTTTCAAAAACTTCGGAAAATTCCGATTTTTTGCCGAAGTTGCCGATGTTGTCAACGGAAAAGCTCCGGGACGCGAACGCGAAACGGAACGGATTCTGGCATACAATATCGGGCTGTCTATTCATGATATTTATTTGGCGGAAAAAATTTACACCGCCGTTACCGCAGACCGAGAAATCGACTTGAAAGCACCAAAAGAGAAATTCTGGTATTAAGAAAAGCCGAGGAATAAACATGAAAAAATATGAAACGGCAAAACCCTATGACCCTGACGTTCTCGAAAAACTGCATACGGTACACATCGAAATACTTGACGATTTCAAAGCGGTCTGTGAAAAATACCAACTGCCGTATTTCGCCCTGTTCGGTACGGCAATCGGCGCGGTACGGCACAAAGGGTTCATTCCGTGGGACGACGATATCGACGTCGGCATGCTGCGTGCGGATTTTGAGAAATTTCTGCAAATTGCCGATATGGAATTGGGCGATAAATATTTCATCATGTCGCCGCGCACCGACAAGCGCTGTACCTCAAGCGTTGTGAAGCTGATGAAACGCGGCACGCAGTTCGTTTCCGCCATGAGCAAAAACGCCAAGCACGAGCAGTGTATTTTCATGGATATTTTTCCGTTTGACAATGTAGCGCCTACTGAAAAACTGCAAAAACGCCAACTGCGGGTCACCACATTTTTAGACCGTTTGCTGTATCTTTGCGGCACGCCGTATCCGATTATTCCGCTGAAAGGGTTGGTCGGCGAAGCGGCGGCGGCAGTTTGCTTTTTGGCGCATTACGCGCTCAAAATTCTGCATGTTTCCCCGCAATGGCTTTTTAAGCATTTTGAAAATGCTTCAGAAAAATATAACGGTGAGGATACCGAATACATAACAGGGTTCGGCCAGCCGACCGCGCTCAAAAAGATGTTCCGAAAAGCGGATATGTTCCCGCTCGAAGAAGTGCCGTTTGAAAGCACAACCATTCATTTACTGCACAACAACGACGAAGAACTGCGCAAGGTCTACGGCGATTACATGCAGATTCCCCCGCCCGAAAAACGCATCAATCACGCGCCCGAAATTTTGGATTTCGGGGAAGAAGAAAGTACAGACGCTATATAACATACAAAACCGCGATACACTGTATTGCGGTTTTGTTGACACACGAAAGGAAATACGCCATGCAAAGCGATTTACAGAAAATCCCCGGCATCGGGGCCCGCATGGAGCAAAGTCTTTTAAACATCGGCATTCACTGCATTGCGGATTTAAAAGGCAAAGACCCAAACGATTTATATAACTTGGATTGCCTGAAAAAAGGCTTTCAGGAGGACCGCTGTGCACTGTACGTATACCGTATGGCGGTATATTACGCCGAAAATGAAGTGCACGACCCCGAAAAGCTGAAATGGTGGAATTGGAAGGATTGAAAAATGGTAGACATTCAAAAATGGTTAGATTTATTTTGCGCAGAACTCAAAAAAGTCTTTGGCAACCGAATTTGGTTTGTCGGATTGCAGGGCAGTTACGGCAGAAACGAGGCAACCGAAGCAAGTGATATCGATGTAGTTGTGATTTTGGATGTATTACAGCCGCAGGATATTACGCGCTACCGTGAAATGCTGGAAACCTTATCCCACCGTGAAAAAATTTGCGGATTTCTTTCGGGAAAAGCAGAATTGCAGCGTTGGGAGCCTGCCGATTTATTTCAGTTTTATTATGACACCGCCCCGATATTGGGCAGTCTGGATGGTCTTTTGCCGAAAATCGACCGCACGGCAGTGCGGCGTTCGATACACAGCGGCGTTTGCAATATTTACCACGCTTGCGTACACAATTCGGTACACGAGCGCAGTGCCGAGATTTTAAAAGGGCTGTATAAATCCGCGCGTTTTGTCATACAGGCAATTTGCTTTTTACAAACGGGAAGCTACTGCAAAGAAAAAGCATTTTTGCAACAATCGGTGTCCCCCACTGAACGGCATATTTTAGAGACAGAAAACGAATTAAAAATTAACCCTGCCGTCACCGAAAAACAGTTTGACAAATACACTGAAATTCTGTTTTTATGGGCACAGAAGCAAATTACCGATACAGATTTTCATACAAACATGCTGTAAAAAGGACGGTTTGAAAAGTATGGCAAAAAATACAGTCAAAAGACAGGATATTTTACGGTACGCGCAAGAAGCTTACGGTACAGAAGCGGAATACCTGTGGGAAGATACCCCGACTGCGGCGGTACTGCGCCACAAAACCAATCGAAAATGGTATGCGGTTTTGATGGAAGTGCCGAAAGGACGGCTTGGACTTTCGGGCGAAGGTGTTGCCGACGTATTAAATGTAAAATGCGACCCTCTGCTCATCGGCTCGCTTCTTCGGAGCAAAGGCTTTCTGCCCGCCTACCATATGAGCAAGGCACACTGGATTTCGATTCTGTTGGACGGCAGTTTATCGGCGGAGGATATTTTTCCGCTTTTGGATTTGAGCTTTCAAATGACGGAGAAAAAAATAAAAAAATAAGCGCATGCCTCACCAAGATTTTTATTTCACAGGTTTTATCGGGAACAACCTCTGTGTTGTTCTGTTGGGGAGCACAAATTTTTTATGGGTCGCTGGGGACGCCGAACCCTACAAGGTTGGTGCGTGTTTTCACGCGTAGGGACGGACATCCTTGTCCGTCCGCGGGCAAACGAAGTTCGCGCCCTACGGATTGTGCAATCCAAACAGATTCTATAAACGCCTTGACGGGAATAATAGAACTATTGTATAATTCTTAGTATAATTTAAAAACAGCTTTTAGGGAGAGGCAAAATGAAAAAGAAAATCACTTTAGATACATCTAAAAAAGTATTCCCCCTGATTTTAATGGGCATCGGTCTTGCTTTAATGCTCGCGGAATGGATTGTACGGCTCAATATTGTCAGCATTGTGTGTGTGGCGTACTGTTGCTTACTGTCCGCCGTGATTCTTCTGAGTCTGCTTATCAAAAAGAAAGTCTATGCGCCTATGGTTTTCGGCTATGCCGCCGCAAGTCTCGGTGTTGTAATCTATTCCATCATTTGGGGCGCGGATGCGGGCTTCGGCGCGTTCACCTCAGGGCTTGCGGGATTTAACTCTGCGGAACACCCTTGGTTACAGGGCGCGGGCAATTTCGGCACGCGGCTTTTGGGAAATTTACTGCTGATTCTGCCGACGGCGCTTTCGCTTTGGGGACTGTTCTTTACAGCAAAACACACCTTCAAAAAGGAAAATGCCAAAAAGGCAGTTGCGGGACTTTGCAGTGTTTTGCTGATTGGCACAAGTATTTTCTATGTACTGACCATGAATCTGCGTTCCCGCCCGAATACGGAACGTCTTTGGGACGGGCAGGACGATTATCTCGGCAAAATCGATAAAAATGCCACCAAAGAAAATCCCAACGTGCTGTTTATTTTAATGGATGACCTCGGATACGGCGACGTCTCTTTAAACGGCGCAATCTATAATACGCCCAGCATTGACAGCATCGGGGAAAACGGCTTGAATTTTGAAAACTTTTATTCTTCCTATTCCGTCTGCTCCCCTGCACGCTTCGCCGCCATGACAGGACGCTACCCGTACCGCGGCTATGCGGACAATGTGGTATATCCTACCCTCGATACGTTTTCACCGTTTGCGTCTACCCGTATTTTCAACTCCATTGAGATGGGCGGCAATGCAGACGGTATGCTCGGCGACGAAATCACCGTTGCGGAAACCTTCCAAGCCGCGGGCTACACCACAGGTCTGTTCGGCAAATGGCATCTCGGCGACTACGGCGAATATCTGCCGACAAACCAAGGCTTTGACTATTTCTACGGCAGTCACCACGTCAACGATATGACGCCGTTTTACCATGTGCGCGAGCAAGACGGCGAATACACCATAGCGCACGGTACAGACGAATTGAAAGACCAATCCAATGCGACGCGCTGGATTCACGAGGAAATTGTGGATTGGGTCACAGAGCAGTCAAAAAGCGACAAACCGTTCTTCGCCTGCTACACGTCTCCGTGGCCGCATGCACCTGTATATGCGGGCGACGATTTTGACGGCGTCAGCGGTATGGGTACCTATGTGGACTGCGTGACGGAGTTTGATACCTATTTGGGTCAACTGTTTGATACAATGGAAGAATTGGGCGTTTTGGAAGATACCATTATCGTATTCACAAGCGATAACGGTCCTGCACTGGAAGGCTCTGTCAATGAGCTGCGCGGCGGCAAATATCTCGCTTATGAGGGCGGGCAAAAAGTACCGTTTATGATTCGCTGGGATAACGCCGACGGTGCGCTCGGCGAAACAGGGACAATGCGTACACAGTCTGCAACACTTGTGGATCTCTACCCCACCTTGGTCTCCCTTTGCGGTATTACGGGCGAAAACGGCAAAACGGATTACCTGCCTGCTGACCGTGTGATTGACGGTGTATCCATGACCTCTCTTTTAAAAGAGGATTCCGTCATTCATACAAAAGCGCATCCGATTCTGCACATGAAGCGTGAAGATATTAAGGCGATTCAATATACCGTACCGACTGCCAACGTGCGCGAACAATATCCCGATTATACATACGATGTTCTGACCGACAACGAGTATATTACTTTTAAATACTTTGACCGCATTCAGAACGACAACTCCGCATTCTTCGACAAATATCGCAAAAACTGGCTGCATATTTTAACGGATGACCCCGGCGAGAACTACAACCGCACGCCTGTTTACCCTGAAATTTCAGAGGAATTTCACGATAAATTAGATGAAATTCAAAAGGATTTCAAAGAAAACCGCCGCGGTATTCGAAACTGATTTGTTTTTATTGGAAAGCGTGTAATTATGCCGAATCTTTCTATCATGATAAAACCCGCATCGTCGCTTTGTAATCTTTCCTGCGAATACTGCTTTTACCGAGATGTTTCCGAACACCGGGAACATCTCGGTTTCGGTATCATGCAAACGGAGACCGCCGATATTCTAATTGAAAAAGCATTGCGGTTCGCTGACGGCTGTGCGGTCGCATTTGCCTTTCAGGGCGGTGAACCGACACTTGCGGGACTGCCCTATTTCCGTCATTTTACGGAATCGGTAAAGCGTTTAAACCGCAAAAACAGCCCGATTTTTTACAGCATACAAACCAACGGCACCAAATTGGATGACGAGTGGGCGGTATTCTTAGCCGAAAATCAGTTTTTAACGGGACTGAGTCTCGACGGCGACTACGAGGGCAATCAATTCCGCAAAAAGCCTTCGGGCGAAAATTCGTTTTACCAAATCCTGACCGCCGCCGAAACACTGAAACGTCATCATGCCGAGTTTAACATTTTGACCGTACTCACGGGCTACTGTGCCGAAAACGGCGAACGCATTTACCGTTATTTCCGTTCCAAGGGCTTTCGGTATTTACAGTTTATTCCTTGTCTGCGCCCGTTTGATTCCGACGAACAAAGTCCGCTGTATATGACCGCAGAACAATATGCGGATTTTCTGATTCGTGTCTTTAACCTATATGTCAAAGACTATGTGCGCGGACAGTATGTGAGTGTGCGGCAGTTTGACAACTGGGTGCGTCTGTTTTTGGGACAACAGCCTGAGCAGTGCGGTATGTCGGGGCACTGTGCGCACCAATTCGTCGCAGAGGCGGGCGGCAATATCTACCCGTGCGATTTTTACTGTACGGACGAATATCTGCTCGGCAATATTCACGATACCGATTTCGATGCGATGGCAACGGGCAAAACCGCCGTGGAATTTCTGAAGGAAAGCCTGCCGATTCCCGACAAATGCCGTACCTGCCGATTTTATCCGATTTGCCGCGCAGGCGGGTGCAAACGCACAAGACAAAGTGCGGATTACTGCGAGGCTTATCAAAAGTTCTTTTCCGCATGCTTACCGCTGTTCCGCGTTTTTCTGTCGGAACAGCCGACGAAACTTACAAAATAAGAGGAGTGTTCCGTATGCGTAAACACAAAAAGTTTTGGCGCACAACTGCCGCTGTCCTGCTTTCTGCAATCGTGCTGTGCACAGTCGGTTATTTTGTTGGCGGCGTCGGTACACCGCGGGCGGCAACCGAATACCGTAAATGTCTTGCCAATACTGCGGAAACCGCCGCGCGGGCTGTGCGCGGTGCTGTAAAAAGCGATAACAATTATGAGAACTACCAACCGATTGCGGATATTCCCGAAACGGAAAACGGTTATATTCCGCAGGGGTACTGCTTCTGCGAAGCGCTGAATGCATTTGTCATTTCTTACTATCACGCAGAAAATGCATCGATTTTAAGCTTTACAGACAAAGAAATCGGCGCACACACAAAAACGCTGTATTTACAGAATGCGGACGGCACGCCGTTTCGCGGGCATGCGGGCGGTGTTGCAGATGATACGGAATATTTATATCTCTGCGAAGACCATTCGATCTTCCGCATACCGCTTTCCGAGATTGCCGCACGCGCAAACGGCGCGGTACTGACACTCCGCGAGCAGATGATGACTGACGTAAAATGCTCTTATATAAACTGTGACGGTGCGTTTTTGTATGCAGGTGAATTTTACACCTATTACGCCGATGCGCGCTACGGTACGGACAAGACGCATCATATGCAAATATCTATGAACGAACTGCATTTCTCCCGCTGTAACGCCTATCGGTTGGCGGATGTGCAAAACGCCTTTTCAGACACGCCCGCCGCACCTGCCGTTCCCGCATTTGCCCTAACCACGCCGAATCTTGTGCAGGGCTTCGCACGTCTCTCGGACGGTACGTTTGCCCTGAGCACTTCTTACGGGCGCAATACGGATTCCCATCTTTTACACTTTGCCGATGTAACAAAAGGTGAATCCGCTTACCAAATTACATACTTAAACGAGGATATTCCCGTTTACAGCCTGTCAAAGGACGCACAAACAGAATGTCTTCGTCTGCCGCCTCTGTTAGAGGGCATTGACTCGGACGGTGTGCAAATTACAGGAATTTTTGAATCGGGTGCGCAGAAATACAGTAACGGCAAGTTTCCCGTGAATGCCATATGTGCGTTGGGGTGAATAGAAGGAGAGCCCTCGCGACTGACCGTGTTTCTGCACAAAATACATTGAATTCACAACCCGTCATTCTGAGCGTAGCGAAGAATCTCATATAGAAGAAAGTGGATTTGATTCACGCGTAGGGACGGACATCCTTGTCCGTCCGCAAAGTTTCATCAGGTTTCGGCGGGCGCGCGATGCACGCCCCTACGATTGGTGTGTTATTGTTGGTTTTTCGTAAAATCCGACTTTGCTCGGGCGGGCGCGGATTTTCTCCGAAAACGGGCACCCTTTTGTCTGCTTCGCAGACATTTCCCCTGTCAGGGGAATAACCCGCCCCTACGGGGTTGTAGAAATCTGTCATTCTGCGCGATGCGAAGAATCTCACACAGCACAGGGTGTATTTTCTGCGAATTTTTCGGACGGCACAATTCAACCGTCTTTTTTTCGGTTTTCCGCCATATATATACTATGTGGAAAACGGGGTTGAAAGGGTGACGGGTATGAATTACGTATTGGTAACCAAGCGAACGATTTTTGTGGCGCTGACACTTCTGCTGTCGGCGGTTTTGGTTATTTCGGGGATTTCCAACCGCTATGAAGCGGCACAGACCGCCAAAACGCAGGAACGGAAAATCCCCGTGTACTGTGTGGAGACAAGCGAAAAGAAAATTGCCGTAACGTTTGATGCGGCGTGGGGGGCTGAGGACACAGAAGAACTGCTGTCCGTTTTGCAGGAATACAACGCCAAAGCTACGGTATTTGTAGTCGGTGACTGGGCGCGAAAATATCCCGAAGCTGTGCGGGCATTTTACGACGCGGGGCACACCATCGGCAATCATTCCGATTCGCATAAGGCATACAGCAAGCTGTCGCTTGCAGAAATTCAGACAGATGTAGCGGCGTGCAATGCGGAAATTGAAAAAATCACGGGCAAAGCACCCCGCCTGCTGCGCGCACCGTCGGGGGATTATTCCAATGATACGCTGACCGCCGCCGAGGGGCTTTCCATGCAGACCGTGCAGTGGTCCGTAGACAGCCTGGATTGGCAGGGGCTGTCTGTGGAAGAAATGGTTTCCCGCGTAACGGGAGCGGCGGAAAACGGCTCGATTCTGCTGTTTCACAACGATGTCAAAAACACCCCCGAAGCACTTCGGCAGACACTCAAAATCCTGTCGGAAAAAGGGTATCAGTTTGTGACAACAGAGGAGCTTTTGTATTGGGACAATTATCGGATTGACAGCGCGGGAAAACAGCACAAGGTGGGTTAACCCGTAGGGGCGATTCACGAATCGCCCGAGCAAGGTTGGATTTTTTGCAGACTCACTCGGTGATGTGTGAGATTCTTCACCTTCGGCTCAGAATGACAAATGTGTACAGGATGCGGCATTCCCACGCAGAAATACATACAAAAAACGGCGCGATCGCGAAAAATTACGCGGTCACGCCGTTGCTTTTTCATTTTTAACGCCAAGGATTATTTGTATCGGGGTCGGTGGGGTCCCAGCCGCGGCGGCTGTCGTTTACATCGATTTTTGCAGGCGCGGGGCGGGGGAGCGGTTCTTTTTCGTCGCTGTCATAAATAATAACCGTTGTGCCTTTGGGGCAGTTCTCCTGCACCCATTTCGCATCCTCCACGCTCAGACGGATACAGCCCAAAGAAGCCGCCTCGCCGAGTTTATTGTATTCCTCATATTCCAAATCGCTTTTGGATTTCGTAAAATACGGTACGGAATGGAACAAATACGGACCGTTAATGCGGGTGGCATATTGTCCGTATACATTGCCCGAAAGCAGACGCCAATCATATTTGTCGCCTGTGGTGGCATAGGTGCCTGTCGGGGTCTTGCCGTCCACACCGACAGAGCACACCATCGCTTTCTTCGGTACGGTGTAGTCTCCGTTTGCATCCTTGGCATAGGCAATGACGATGTTTTGTTTGCGGTTGACCTTAAACAGATACGGTGCATCGGATTTTTGCGTCTGTCCGGGTGCTTCCGTGACATACTCGCCCGAAACATACCCGACGCCGCCGTTATAATCGATTCTGTACCAGCCGTTGGAACAGCGTCCGGTTACGGAAAGGGGCGTTTCCTGCCCGACCATGCCGAGCTTATCGCCGCTTGTAGACGGTGTGGAACGGACATTGAGCGTTGTGGTTGTGGAATAAAAGGTCGCCTTATACGGTGTAACGGTAACATCCCCGACGGTTTCTGTTTCTGCGGTGGCTTCCGCCGAAGTTTCAGGCTGGGATTCGGACGCGGTCTCCGATTCGGAAAGCGATTCGACCTTTTCATAAGCGCCGCCGCTTGCGGGATGCGTTTTTCGGTAATGCTTGAATAAAAATACGCCTGAGACAATCAGCGCTGCGGCAACAATCACCGAGGCGATAATCAGCAGAAGTCTTTTATTCACGGTCTGTCTTTTTTTGCCGCGGTGGGGCGGCGTCTTTTTTTGATAATTTGAGGAAAATTGCATGCTTGCGTCAGTCCATCCTTTTAAATAATGTCAAATACGGCGCTAACCGCATAATGGTCGGAAACGAATGTGCCGTTTACCTTTTCCGTGTGTATTTTATACTCTGCGGTGCGCAGTGCGTTGTTGGCGAAGATAAAGTCAATCGGCTTGCCTTCCGTATATTCACCCCATGCGTGATAGGTGCATTGGGCGTCGCCCGTCGGTGAAATTGCAGATGCATTGCTGTACCCCGCATTTTGCAGAACTGCACAGGCTGTACCACTGCTGTCTTGGTTGAAATCGCCTGTAATGACCACGGCAATTTCCCCGTACTTTTCAGACAGCTGTGCGGCGCGTTCTGCAATCAGAGTGCCGCCGAGTGTGCGGGCTTCCTCGCTGACGTTGTCAAAATGTGTGTTGAAATGCGCATAGGTAAAGCCTGTTACACGGTTTTGCAGTACCACATAGGAACAGATACGGTGGCAGCCTGCGCCCTCAAAACGGGATTCGGTGTCGGGGGTTTCGGAAATCCAAAAGGTATCGCTTTGCAAAAGGTTGTATTTGGACTTTAAATAGTATATTCCGTTCATTTCCGATTGTTTTTCTTTGCTGTCTCCGCCGCGTTTCATGCCGTAAAACGCATAGTCGGGCAGAAGTGTTTCCATTTTGCTTGCCCAGTCGGAATTTAACTCCTGCACACCGAAGGAATCGGGCGCAAGATTTGCCATCTGCTCTGCGAACAGCGGTGCGCGCTTGCCAGAGGAAGTGCCTTTCAATACATTTCCCCAAGGTGCGGCGGTATTGTAGGTCACTATTTTCAGCTGACGGCTTTCCAACCGTTCATCGGACTGTGCTTCAAGCAGGGCATCCGAAACAATCGGCGCAGGATTCTTACCGCAGGCGCTAAAGACACAGACGAGTAATGCAAGTGCGCAGAAGAGGGAGAGTATTCTTCGAATCTGCATACAAAAGTCTCCTTGTTTCATTCTGTTTTGCAAACATTGTAACACGCTTTATATATTTTCGCAAGACTTGGCTGAATTTCGATAGGGGAAACAGCAAAACAGCGTTTGCGAAAAATACTTTGCATACGAATAAAAAATACGCCGTGCGCAAGCACGGCGTATCCACCTAAAATACAGAATAAATTATTCAGCTTTTTCGGATTTCTTTTTAGTGAAAATCAAAGCTGCTGCCGCAACCGCTGCAACGCCTGCAACTGCATAAATTGCAGTATCGCCGGTCGGCTCGCTGCCGCCGAAGGAATCATCACCGTTGCCGCCGTTGTTGGAATCGTCACCGTTGTTGCCGCCGCCAAGACCGCTGAACACACCGGAAAGTCTGCCGCTCAAGTCGTTGATCGTGTTGCGGAGTGTACCGAACAGACCGGAAAGGTCATTATCCGTAATGCCGTCTACGATATTGTCGAGTGCACCACTCGGATCAAATGTACTGATACCGAGATCGGAATCAGTGTTGCCGGGGTTCGTGGGATCATCGGGGTTAGAAGGATTAGAGGGGTCAACGGGCTGAGTTGCATTATTAGCAGCTTCTTCCAAAGCAGGGAGAAAGTGATCCTTAAATGCACCGAAGTCCGGTTTTTTGTATCCCCAAAGACGCATGTAGTCGCCCTGAACCGCTTCGACAGCAGCGGTTACAGCTTGTGTACGAACGGCTTTGTCTTTGTAAACGTTGAGGTCTTTAATGTGTTCAATCACATAAGATGCGAAATCCAGCAGGTTGTCTTTCATATCGATTCCCGCAGTCTCTTTGGTCTCAACCATTAAAAGTGCAATCTCTTTTGCGGGACTGCCCTCTTCCAACGCATCAACTCTTGTGCCTGCAAAAGCCGGGATGCAAAGCGCAACCATCATTACCAATGCAAGAAGAACAGAAGAAAACTTTTTCATAATAGTATGTTCCTTTCCTGAATGTATAATCCAAAGACTATACGTCAAATATACATATGTATTATAGCAACCGATTTTGTAAAAGTCAACTGAAAAACCGAATTTTTATAAAGAATTTTAGGCATGTATTTTTTGACATTCATGAAGAATCCTAAAAACGGCACGGCGTTTGCAATGTGTCGGAAAGGATGTGTGACAAGATGCAGCAAAAAAAGAAAAAAAAGCCCTCGGAGCGGGCTTTGAAAAGAATCAGCGAAGTGTCGGAAGAAATTGCCGATATTTGGAACGGGTTTGACAGTGATACGGCAAAAACGGATGTACTCGGCAGCTACACAGGTACGCCGACAGATCATACCGAACATCCCGTGCAGGATGCAGATGATTTATAACCGAAAACAAACTGTCCCGTTTTTAAGGCTTGGGGAATATATTTTTCCGCGGGCGAAACTTCCCCCAACGGGAGAATCAGAGCGGAACGAAAAAACGTTTCGCTCCGATTTCGGGTGCCGCGTTACGGCGAGAGGTCGTAGAACACATCCAAAAAGTGTAGGGGCTCTACCTGTTCCTCTGTGCAAAGTGCGGCAAGTTTTTCCGTGAACTGCCAATCCGCAGAAACGTCGTGAAAACAACAAAGCTCTGTGTATGAAGCAGAAACACGACAGCAACGAATGCTGTATGTGGAATGAGGCTGCGGGATATTTGCGTGAATCAGTTCCTGGAACGGGATGTACACGAACCGCAACGTGTGCCCTCCTTGTTTTTCAAGTCGGCGCAAATCGGTTTTTCGGAGAATGCCGATGAGACAACCGCAAAGAAAGGCATTTTTGTATGTTTATGATGTGGCAAAATCACACAGAATTCTGCCAAAAAAAGACAACACATACTTATACACGCTCCCCTTTACTTAACTATACATTATTTTTCTTTGTAATAAAATGCATTGCAGTGCACTTTGTGCAATGTGACGAAATATCTCGTTTTTGAAAAGAGAAACGGATTTTGATTTGCGATTGTATCAAAAAAATCCCCGCGGTGCATCGGGCACTGCGGGGATTTTTTGGGCTATTTTGCTTTATGCTTCTGCGGCGGGAAAGGATTCATGCAGTTCTTCCGCATGGTCTGTGCATGTCTCGGCTGCTTCGGCGTCGGATTCGGCGGGGCGCGTCGCTTCCGGAATTAAATCGGCAAGCTGTGCCAATTTGTCCTGCGGTACGCTTTTTGTGCCGAACATATCTTTCACCGCACCGAGTGCATTCCCGATTTTGTCTTTGATGCCGTCCAAGGGATTGCCGCCGTCGGAATTTCCGCCGTTCACCGCGTCGGAAACCGCATCTTTAATACTGTCTGCGGAGAAGGTTTTATCTTTCGGCGCAGACGCGACACCTGCATAGACGTCCAGCAAAAGCTGTGCGTCCGTATGCGTCAGGCGGGCGTTGCCGTCCATATCCGCCGCTTCCTTTGCAAGGGCGGAAAGGGTGGTCAGTGTGCGTACATGGCGCAAAACCATACGTGCGTCAATGAGGTTGACTCTGCCGTCAAAATTGACGTCGCCGCGCAGCAGGGACAGGGGCGAGAGCACCTTGGTTTCGGTGTTGTACAGCAGGAACTGCGGGAAATCGGCGTTACTGCGAACCGTGACCTGTTTGTCGGCGGTCATCAGCCATGTGTAGAGGTCGCATTGATTCTGTGTATCGTCAAACCCGACGTGCTGCATATTCTTAATAAACCAAGTTTCGTTCGGGAACCAGCAGGTGGAAGCGTCAATCATGCGGTCGGGCGAGACATATTTGCCCTTTGTGCCCTCGGGCAGTTGTTTCCCTTGGTCTGCGCAGGTCGCAAAGGCACTTGTATGTACGGTTTCGATGACCTGGTCGCCTGTTTGTGCGGATGCAGTGGAAATCGGCGGCATTTGGGAATTGTAGTTGGATATGATTGCGACGTTCACGCCTGTCTTTTTCGCCGCTTCCAAATTGGCTTTTGCTTTTACCTGTATTGCATGGTATGCATCTATTTTGGCTTCCAGGGCGGCTTTTTCGGCGTCTGTGGAAGCCATGCGCGCGAACATAAAGGCTTTTGCCGCCTCGTAATCGTCAGCGGGGACAAAGGACCAAATGCCGGGGTTGTACCCGAATGCGGGAATCAGGCATTCCGTAAACAGACGGTCCTGTTCTGCGGCGTACAAATCGTCAATCATTGCAATGATTTGCTTAACAAGCCCTGTGGAGCCGATAATCTGCGAGAGCTTTTCCGTACCGACAAGCTGATTGAGCATATTGTACAGCCCCTGTTCATCGATGGCGATGCCGCCGTTAAACAGTGCGCCGATGTAGGAAAGCCCTGTGAAAGCAGAAGAAATCATGGTGATGTTGCTGATATCCGCCGTGCCGTATTCGGCGAGATATGCCGAAACCATGACGCCGCCCATGCTGATACCCGCAAGGGAAACCTTGTCGCAGTTATGGACGGATTTGATGTGCTGAATCCATTCGTTCAGCTCATCGGCAATTTCCAAAGGGCTTAAGCGCCAATCCAAACCGTAGACGTATGTTTTATCCGCGCCGACGGTATTTGCAACACTGCGCAGAAGCGATTTGTCGAATGCCTGTGCATACGCCTCGGAATTTTTGTCGTATTCTGCGGCGGATTCGGGATATTGGTAAGCAAGACCGACCTCGGTGTGTTTCACCGAACCGTCGGGATTGCAGACAATCGGCTCAAACAGTTCGTTGACAACCGGAAGCGCGGCGTCACAGAAAGCGTCGTAATCCGCCTTTGTCTGTCCGCTGCCGAGCAGGGTCAGCAGCGAAGGCAAAACGCCCTTTACCGTGTTGAGAATCGCATCGGTGGACGGCGGGAATGCCGATTCCCCCGTCGAGGTGTTGACGAGCGGATATTCTGCGAACCCGGTAACGACCAACACAGGATTTTGTTTGGACTTGCCCGCCGCGAAAGACGGAACGAGCAGGGTTACTGCCAAAACCAATGCCAACAGCAGACTGACCGCTTTTTTCAGAGATGCCTTTTTCATTTTACTATTCCTCCCAATATACGGGGAACTTCCGTCAATTTATATGAAAAGTGTAACATATTCCATAAAAAAATGCAAGAAAACGAAATAAATTATTCTGAAAAGACGGTTTCGATATGTTTTACAGCCGTGTTCGGCGAATATTTCCATGTACAGATATGTTCGGCATCCGTATAGGTATAGTGAAAATCGGTTTCCGTCGGCGGGAAGTGGTCTACCAAAATGAGCTTGATTTTCATGCGGTCGGGGTTGATGCTTTTGATATAAACGCTTGCGCAGTCCCCCTCCTGCACACCGGGTACATATTCCGCAAGTCCTGCGAGGTTCGGCGCAAGCTCCACAAAAATACCGTATTTTTCAATGGAACGGACAATCCCCGGCACCGTTTCGCCTGCACGGAAGCGCGCGGCATTTTCTTCCCATGTACCCAAAAGCTCTTTGTGCGACAGGGTGATGCGTCCGTTTTCGTCCATCCCCTTTAATACGGCGCGAATCTGCTGTCCGACAGTGAACCGTACGTTCGGATGCGGAATACGCGACACGGAAATGCTGTCAATCGGCAGCAGGGCGGGCAGGCCTGCGCCGATGTCGCAAAATGCGCCGAACGGTTCCAGCCGCGTAACGCAGGCGTCTATGACGTCGCCCGGCTGCAGGCCGGCAATATATTGTGTTTTGCACGCTTCCTGTACGGCGCGGCGGCTGAGCACCGCGGTGGGTACGCCGTCCTCGCCGTCCCGAAATCCGAGAATTTTGAAACAGACAGGCTTGTTGACGCGCGAAATGACGGCAATGTCGCGTACCGTGCCCTCTCGGATACCGAGTGCGCATTCTTCCCGCGGCATAAAGCCGTGTATTTCCCCGAAATCCATATGTAAATTGTGCGCGCGGTCGCAAAGGACGGCGCGGGCTTCCAATACCGTCCCGTTATGGAATGCCTCCCGCAGCAAATGGGCGTTTGAAAGGATGCGTTTGTTTTCCGCTGTCAAAAAGCCGATGCCTTCCGGCAGATATTTTTTCATGTTTCTCACCCGTTTTATGATTATTTCAGGCGCTTTTCACCTATACCTTTCATGTATATGCGGATGCGGCGGGAAATATTAAAAAACGGGATACGGTTTGCGAAACACCCGCACCGCCCCACTTGCTTTTTGCATATATCTATTGTATAATAAACCGATAAATACAGAGAATTCTATAAACGGAAAGGCGGTATCTGCTTTGGCATCCACACAAGGAACGGAAACGGCGCAAACGCCGAAAAACAAAACCTCTGCCAAAAAGAATATTCTCACCATTTTTCTGCTTCTGCTTGCGGTAGGGGCGCTTGCGGCAGTCGGCTGGCTGTATATGAATCCGCCGCAGGCGCGGAATGACAAGCCGCAGTCTGATGTATCTGCGAAATTGGATTCCATTTTGCTTACCCGCAAAATTACGCAAATCCCCTATATGCCGACGGATATTTCCAATGTGTATTATACGGCGGATGCGGCGGGGAATGTGACATATTATACGTTTGACGGTACGCAGTACAGCGAGACGGCGCCGACAGGCACGATGGAGCTGACGGTTCCCTTAAGCGGTCAGCAAATCCCCGTGAAAATCCCGTATATCGAGCAGGACGGCACTTTGACGGGCTTCGGTGTGTTCTCCTCAGGCGCATCGGGAACAGATGTGTATATATATAACTTTATTATTTTTAAAGTCTGCAATCTGCCCGTGGCATATGCCGCCGACGGCAAATGCCTTTTGTTGGCTTTCACGGACCAGACGCAGGCGTACACCATTGACCCTGTTTGGGAAGAAGCCTATATTTTAAACCGTGCAAACGGCACAACCGAACGGTTTTTAAGTGAGAATAACCGTATGCTCGGCATGAACGGCGCGGTGCGTGCGGATTTCTGTATGCTGACGAACGGCGCGCTTACCGCGGATACCGCCGCAATTCCGTTTTTCTCGGGGCGTGCATACGATTTATCGGCAAACACCGATACGTCGGTGGACATTTACATGAAAAACGGCGCCAAGGAAACGTCTGTTGTGACAGGCGCCGCCGACAGATATGTAAAGCCTTTGGGCGGGGATTCCTTTGCGTTTTTGCGCCGAAGCGGCAACGGTTTTGAAACGGTGAAATATGAAAACGGTACGGAAACCATGATAACCGCCTTTTATGCGGGCTACGGCACGTCCTATATCCGAAGCGGGGATTATCTGCTTTCCAAAGAGGACGGGCGCATTTACACCACCTTTGACAACACCGTGATTGAAACCGCAGGCTATAAAATGAATCCGCTGGTGTTTGCCGTCAGTCCGAACGGTAAATATGTTGTGATGGCGGGTACGGTTGCAAACGTTCTCGATTACCGTATCTATGTATACAATACCGAAACGAAAAAATACGCAACCTTTACCGAAACGAACTATGCCGCGCATGACAATATGCATTTTATTGACGACCACACGGTTGCTTATTATGTTGTCAACGTGGAAGGGTATGAAAACGTGGTTTTGGATGTCTCCAAAGTGAAATAAGAGGTACAACGCATATGATTTCCGACTGCAAGGCAGTTTTGTTCGATTTTGACGGTACGCTGGCAGACTCGTCCGAAGGCATTTTCAAAAGTCTGATTTATGCATTCGAGTGCGACGGCAAACCTGCGCCCGCGGAATCAACGCTGCGCAAATTTATCGGTCCGCCGATTTATGACAGCTTTAAAAATCTGTTCGGCTATACAGACGGTAAAATTGATTTTATGATTGAAAAGTACCGTGAACGTTACCGCGAAAAGGGATATTCGGAAACGCGTATCTATGACGGTATTCCCGAATTGCTTTGTACGCTTCGCGAAAAGGGGATAAAAATTGCGACGGCTTCTTCCAAGCCGACGGTGTTTATCGAGCAGATTCTGAAAGAACACGGGCTGTACGGGTGCTTTGACTATATCGGCGGCACGCAGTTTGACAATATTTCCGCAGACAAGTCCGCTGTATTGCAAAGCGCGATGGACGCGCTCGGCGTGACTGCACGCGAAACCGTTATGGTCGGCGACCGCCTGTTTGACATTCGCGGTGCAAAAGGCGTGGGTGTGCCTTGTATTGCCGTGCTGTACGGCTTCGGAAGCCGCGAGGAATTCGTGGAATACGGTGCTGAATATATTGTGGAAACGCCCGCCCAAATTGAAACTTTGATTTTCGGAGAGTAGCTTTATGTCGTCACCGCTTGCGGACAGACTCCGCCCCGAACAACTGAATGATATGGTCGGGCAGCGGCATTTGCTCGGCGAAAATATGCCGCTGCGAAATATTGTATCATCGGGAACGCTTCCCAATATGATTTTTTACGGACCGTCGGGTACGGGGAAAACCACCTTGGCGCGCATTATTGCGAACACGACCGACCGCACGCTCCGAAAGCTGAACGGTACAAACGCGTCCACTGCGGATATTAAGGAGATTGTGGGCGAATTGGGGACGCTTGCCGCGCCGAACGGGATTCTTTTGTATCTTGACGAGATACAGTATTTTAACAAAAAGCAACAGCAGTCCCTGCTCGAATACATAGAAAGCGGCGCGATTACGCTGATTGCTTCCACGACGGAAAATCCGTATTTTTATGTGTACAGCGCGATTTTAAGCCGCTCGACGGTGTTTGAATTCAAATCGGTTACACCCGAAGAAATTGTACCCGCCGTAAAGCGTGGTTTCGCTTTTTTAGAAACGGAACTGCAAACGAAGATTACGGTGTCCGACGAGGTGTGTCTGCAAATCGCAACCGCCGCAGGGGGCGATGTGCGCAAGGCGCTCAATTTTACGGAGCTTTCCGTACTTGCTGTAAAACCGAATGCATCGGGCGGCAAAACCGTGACCGCCGAAGCGGTTGTCGGTATTACGGGTCGGAATGTATTTCGCTATGACCGTGCGGGCGATGAACATTACGATGTCGTTTCCGCCTTTCAGAAATCCATGCGCGGTTCAGACCCCGACGCGGCACTGCATTATTTGGCGCGCCTTTTGGAGGGCGGCGATTTGCCGTCTGCGGTGCGGCGGCTGATGGTGTGCGCGTGCGAGGATGTGGGGCTTGCTTACCCGCAGATTATTCCGATTGTGAAAGCGGCGTGCGATATTGCGCTTGCGGTGGGTCTCCCTGAAGCGAAAATCCCGTTGGCGGATGCGGTGGTGCTGGTCGCGACTTCGCCGAAATCCAACACCGCGCACGATGCGATTTTTGCCGCCTGTGCCGATGTGCAAAAGGGCAATTACGGCAGAATCCCGCGCTGCCTGCAAAATATGCATTACGACGGCGATGACGTTCAAAACAAAGGGCAGTTTTATAAATATCCGCACGAATACCCGAACCGCTGGGTCGAACAGCAGTATATGCCCGACGCGCTTTGCGGCAAACAGTATTATCAGTACGGCGACAACCGCACCGAACAGGCGGCAAAAGCTTATTGGGACGCGGTAAAGGGGAAAAAATAAAGCGCGGTTTTTCTAAATTGCAATTGTTTTAAAAAGGTGATTTTTACAGAAAATACGGATTTACATGTAAACCATACAGGCTGTGCGGCGGCTCAAAAAGGCAAACTGAAAAGAAACGGCTGAGACCCGCACGGGCAAAAAAATCGAACAGAAAAATAAACCCCGACTTGAAATTAAATTCAAGCCGGGATTTATTTATGAAAGACTAACTATTAAAAGTCAAGTCAAAAAAGAAAAAATGTTGTGAATTGAGAGACGGTAGAAAAAGGCATAACGAAACAGACGTCAAAGACGCCGAGTTTTAAAAAATAGAAAAAGTTATGATTTGGCGATGTAAGGTTGACCTGACTTTTGCAAAGCAAAAATAAGGCGAACTAACTTCTTGGCAGCGTGAGAGATAGCAACATTGTAATGCTTACCCTCGGAACGCTTTTTAGCAAGATAATCAGCAAATAAAGGACACCAATTGCAAACAAATTTTGTTGCGTTGAAAAGAGCATATCTCAAATAACGAGAGCCACGTTTCTCCATATGGGCATAGCAGTTGTTAAGCTGACCGGATTGGTATGTAGACGGCGAAAGTCCTGCAAAAGCCAAAATTTTGTCAGGGGAATCAAAGTTGTTAAAATCTCCAATCTCAGCAATAATCATTGCTCCCATACGGAGACTGATACCCGGAATTGTAGTAATAGGAGAATTAATCTTATCCATTATGGATTGAATAACCGATTCAATTTCAGCAATTTCGTTATCAAATTCTTTAATGAGTTTAATGGTATGTTTAAGTTCCAAAGCTTTAGCGGGCATATATGTGCCGATGGAATTTCTTGCGGTTTCACGGATTTGAATAGCCTTATCTTTGTTGTAACGACCTTTGGAAGCTGTATACAGTAAATTTGTAAGATGAGTGAGATGAACTTCGGCAATGTGCTTTGCACTTGGTAACTCGCTTAACAATGCATAAGACGAGGCTGTATGCAAAGTTGGCAACAGTTTTTCTAATTCGGGAAACAGAATATTCACTAACCTTGCAACCGAAGATTTTAATGTGGCTCGTTCCTTAACCTTGTCGAATCTGTATCTTGTTAGTGACTTTAGTTCGGAATTGTGGTATGCTATGTTTGTGTAGGGCTTGAGGCTCACATCAGACATTAGCATAGAAGCAATTGTTCTTGCATCCACACGGTCAGTCTTAGTTTTTCTAAGTGTTTGGCTTTTACGGTAAAGGTTGGTATGCAAAGGGTTAATGACATAGGTTGGCAGGCCATTGTCGAGAAGAAATCCAAGAATGTTGTAACTGTAATGTCCCGTGGCCTCAAGTCCTACCTTTATTTTTGAGCCGCCAATACCTGTACAGGTATGGATTGTTTGGAGAAGATGTTCAAACCCTTCTTTACTGTTGGTAATGGTAAAGACATCGGCAAGAACCTCACCTTCGGAACTTATGATGAAGCAATCGTGCTTGTCCTTTGCAACATCAATTCCAACGAAAATCATTTTTTTACCTCCGATAGATTTATTTTGATGCTGTTATCCACAGGGCTCTTTGCTCTTGTAACCTCGTTCTAAATAAACCGTCGGGCGGTATCTAACTGATTAACAATACTGCAAAGGTCTGTGGTTGGAGCCTTTCATAAACCGTCTTGCGGTAGGAGAAACAAACCAATCCACAGCACCTTTTACAGTGTAGCATATTGTCCTTGGAGAGGGACTTTAATAACTACTACTTTATTATACGAGGAGAAATTAAGTGAATCAAAGTTTTTATAATGAAATCAAAGAAATTTTAATTTCGGCGAGAAATAAAGTTTATCAAACAGCCAATTTTGCGATGGTTGAAGCCTACTGGAATATTGGAAAATCAATTATTGAAGAACAAGGCGGAAATGAGAAAGCGGAGTATGGTACAGGATTGCTAAAAGAGTTGTCAAAGCAAATGACACAGGATTTTGGGAAAGGATTTACCGTTGCCAATTTGAAAAATATGCGACAGTTTTATTTAACGTTCCCAAATGGCTACGCGTTGCGTAGCGAATTGAGTTGGACACATTATCGGCTTCTGATGCGAGTGGAGAATGAAAATGCACGAGAATTTTATATGCAGGAAGCTATAAAATCACAATGGAGTACCAGACAACTTGAGCGCCAGATAAATTCTTTCTTTTATGAAAGGTTATTATCCAGTAAAAATAAAGAGCAAGTTGCAGAAGAAATACAGACATTAGAGCCAGCGAAGAAAGCAGAAGATGTTATCCGTGACCCGTATGTGTTGGAATTTCTCGGGCTGACACCTAATGATGATTTTTATGAAAGTGATTTGGAACAAGCGTTAATTACACATTTGCAAAAATTTCTTTTGGAACTTGGCAGAGGATTTTCATTTGTCGCAAGACAGAAAAGAATAACGTTTGATGGACGTCATTTTAGAATTGACCTTGTATTTTATAATTACATCTTAAAATGTTTTGTTTTGATAGATTTAAAGGTTGGGGACTTAACACATCAGGACTTGGGGCAGATGCAGATGTATGTTCATTATTATGAACGAGAACTTATGAATGAAGGAGACAATCCGCCGATTGGTATTGTTTTGTGTGCAGATAAAAGTGAGTCTGTAGTTAAGTATACGTTACCTGAAAATGAAACACAGATTTTTGCTTCAAAATACAAATTGTATTTACCAAGCGAGGAAGAATTGCTGCGAGAATTAAATCTGGAATATCAAGCGTTGGAAGCTGGTAAGACGAGAAAAGAGAACATTGGCGGTATGAAAGAAGAATAAATTTTGCATCAGTGTGGTGCAAAATTGATGAAATCTATATTTTGTGGGAAAAGGGACGCACGAGCAGTATTAGTACTGTATAAATATTGTCCATATTTCCGTGATTTTGTGGGGATATGTTTTGATTTGGTACTCATGTTGAGACGGTTGCACTTCTTACAAAAAAATAATACAATCCGAAAACAGAAAAACACGGCACGCGTTTGCGTACCGTGTTTTCGCTTTGGAGGCGACACCCAGATTTGAACTGGGGATCAGGGTTTTGCAGACCCATGCCTTACCACTTGGCTATGTCGCCGTAAATTTTGTGTCATTGGAAGAAAAAGGACGCTTAAAAACAATCTTTTAAGCGTCCTTTGGAGCGGATGACGAGGCTCGAACTCGCTACCTCCACCTTGGCAAGGTGGCGCTCTACCAGATGA
>ERZ1027171.4-NODE-4-length-124162-cov-19.616355_pt1 | contig 124162 bp, 166 predicted proteins | sample MGYA00519274_ERZ1027171 | MGnify/ENA primary metagenome ERZ1027171 (study PRJEB26926, sample SAMN06164681) | human gut metagenome | biome: ENVO:00009003; feature: ENVO:2100002; material: ENVO:00002003 | host: Homo sapiens | place: USA | collected 2012 ... | reverse complement strand
TCCATAATCGAAAAAATTCCCCCAAAAGGAGTGAGTTTCTCAGATTTTATTTGTATCTTTGCCATGTCATATTAGAGTTTTGCTTGTCTTCTTTTCGCAACACTAAGGTAAGTGAAAATTCTGACATGGCAAAATCCTGGGTAGCTTTTTGTTGCTCAGGCACTTATAAATAATATTAAACTATAGTGTTGCGGAATTAAGGATGGTTTATAAACTCAGCTAATTCTTTACGCGTTTTATTTAATTGCGTTGATAATGTAGTCTGACTAAAACCAAATGTTTCTCTTACGCAAGTTATATTTTCGATGAAGAACTTTAAATTATCAGTAATTCCTGATAAAAGTTCATTGCTGACCTCTCCATCTTCACGGGTGATTGAAACCATAATCTTTCTAATTAAAATCCACAATTTTAAAACTGATAAACTTATTTTTGAAATAAGTCAACAAAAGCTCAACCAAACGCCCAACATGAAGACTTCTTATTTCCCATGAAGGGTCAGGGTTTCTCTTCCACCATGCAACAGTTAATAATACATCATTGCCATCTTGCACCACTTTAAAAAGAACATTCTTTGTAGGATCATTTACATACTGTTCCTTATTATGATATATGACATCAAAATTATCACTTGTCCTGACATAGCTCCAGGTTTCGATAGAAATATCGGAATTCTCACCCTTTACAGCTCGCAATATCGCACCTTTAAGGCGCACTGCAGAAATCATACTATCAGTACTTAATACTATTTTCATCTACTTAATTTATTTTTCAATCATTAAATACTTTATATGTATACCACCAATACAGCGTCCCCACTATATTACAAGTAGTTACACCTATCAGTTTTTGAAAAAGTTATATTGTATCATGCTTACTGAGATTCGAGAGATTCGTGTTCAAAAATCAACCTGCACGCGAATTGCTTATTGGGGTTACTGAACACGAATTGCACGAATTACACGAATATGTTGCTTGAGAACGAAAAAAATCGTAAGTTTCTAAAAATCCGTGAGATCAGTGAGATCCGTATGGGAAAATTCAACATTCCTTACTCTGCTCTTAAGGATTCTATTACAAACCTTTCGAAGCTCGCCTTATAACCGCCGTCCATCGGGCAGGGATCGTCGGGATATGACTTGTGATACTCCTCTTCCATGTTGTCAAGATAGTCCATTATCTGCATCACCTGGTCTTTGGTGCAGTGATGCTTCTTCAGCGAAGAACGAAGAAGGCAGTAGGACTGGGTATGACTGGCATAACCCTCTTAGACATGCTTGACTGAATTCTCATTCATGTGACCAGCCACCTTTAAGGTGCGTACCACATTGCTACTGCCGCCGAGAATGGTATCCGTCAAAGCGCACAGTGCCTTTTTGGTTTTTGTAAATCGTGTCATCTCTTAATATATTTAAAAAATTTGAATATCTTTTGTTAAGCTATTATAAAATCATCGCCTTTTTGTACCTATATATGTAGGTACAGGATTCTTGGCGGTCTCAACCTTTTTTCTTAAATTCGCAGCAGCTTTCAAGAACGAGGGCTGAAGCAATCTTAGGTTACCGAATGGTGAACAGCGGGGTGAACACTTGTCCCAAGCATTCACCTTTTCGGCTCAGGGGTGAACCCTAGTAAAAAGAACTTTGTATATACAGCGCATGCTAGAAATATAAGAATCTCTATTATAATGGGTTATGGGGTGTTTTTAACACATTATTAACGCCAAAGGTTGGCATCGGGGTTCACCCTTCACCGGCTTCATCGCCAAGAGCAGAGGATGACTATTCGCAGCAGGATACCGCCCCCGACCTGCCCTTCTACGGATGGGTAGGGTAAGTAAGGGGAGAGTACTTTCTAAGAGTTTCCTTATGTAAAGGTTCGTTTACTATAGGAAAGATATAGTATATATATAGACTCCCAGAAAAAGCGATTTCCTACTCACCCTAGTTACCCCCCGGCCGTAAACAAGATAGTTACGATGCCTAAGTATCATGGTTACGATGCCTAAGTATCATATTTACGGATGGTATTTAAGTCGCACACGGATCTTCTTCGTTGCAAGCAACGGTACTCACTAAGCCTCACAGCCAAAACTCCGAAGGAGCCAAAATCCGTGAGATCCGTGTGCGAAAATTCAACTTTCTTCTACAATTTCCAACAAGTTTCTGCTTATCGTAAATCAATCCTCGCTGAGGAGTTTCTTGATTTCCTCATCAGTCTTGGTGAGTTTGGCTTTACAAAGTTTCACCAAAGTTTTGGCACGTTTCAACTGCTCGGAGAGCTGATCAATATCGAGTTCATCATTCTCCATTCTTTCTACGATTTCTTCAAGCTCTCTTACGGCTTGTTCGTATTTCATGTCTTCTTTTTCCATAATCCTATTTTAGTTAAGAGTTAATAGTTTATAGCGGCTTCGCCGTTTAGCCAGATAGGTATAAACTATTAACTATAAATTATAAACTATTATTCAACTTTTGCCTTCACGCTGCCCTCGGCAAACCTCGTTTCAATGATGTCGCCAGACTTCAGTTGCGAGGCAGAACGGATGCTTTTGCCATCTTTCAGCGTGATGCTGTAGCCACGTTTCAGCAACAATTCGGGGTCTTGTGCCTGGATGCGCTGGGAAAGAAGCTGCAGACGATGACTCTCGTTGAGCATCTTCCTTTCCAATATCGGCAGAATATTCTGAGAAAGAATCTCGAAATGGCGCTGGGCTTCCGATAGTTTCGACTGGACATTTGTGCTTAAACGGCTCATCAAGCGGTCGAGATAGGCTCCCTGCTTCGTCTTCACCAGCGAAAACTGGACAGGAATCGTGTTGCTCAATCTGTCGAGCCTCATCTTCTCCACCTGCAGACGATGCTTCACATTCTGCACGATAGCCTCTTGCGCATTCACCACACGGGCATAAACCTCAGTAAGATGATTAACGAGGAAGGCGGCAGCGGCTGTCGGTGTCTTTACACGCTGGAAAGAAATCATATCCAGCACACTCTCGTCCCTTTCATGTCCTATTCCCGTGATGATAGGCAGCGGGAAGTTTGCCACATTCTCGGCAAGCGCCAGGGTGTCGAAACCAGAGAGATCGCTCGTAGCGCCACCGCCTCGGATGATGACTACGCAGTCAAACTGTTCCCATTCGGCATTGATACTGTCGAGGGCAGCTATCACACTCTGCTCTACCCCCTCGCCCTGCATTGTAGCCGGAAAGAGGCGGGTTTGAAACTGCAGACCATAATCGTTATCGGCAAGCTGGTTGCAGAAATCACCATAACCTGCTGCCGTAGCACTGGAAATGACGGCGATGCGCTGGCAGAACATCGGGAGCGCCAACTCCTTCTGCAGTTCGAATACGCCCTCTGCTTTCAGCGTATTGATGATTTCCAGCCGCTTGCGCGCCATATCGCCCATCGTATAGTTAGGGTCAATATCATCTACTATCCAGGAGAAGCCATAGTTCTCATGAAACTGCGCGTGTACCTTGAGCAGTACTTTCATTCCGGCATGAATGCGCTGTCCGGTGATGCGCTCGAAATTCGGTTTGATGAACATCCATCGGTTTCGCCAGCAGGAGGCATGCGCCTTGGCAATGGGCGTATTAGACCGCTCATCCTTCTCGATGAGTTCCAGATAGCAGTGCCCGCCGTAGCCCTCGCGAGCCTCGGAGAGTTCCGCTTCCACCCAATAGCTGTCGGGCAAGGACATCGAAATGACCTCACGGACCATGGAGTTTAATTCAAAAAGTGATAATCGAAGTCGTTCCATGCTGTTTACTGTTTAAAGTTTACAGTTTATAGTTGAAAGTTTATAGCTAGCAGAGCAAGTTTGCCCTATTAACTATAAACTATCAACTATTAACTACTTGATCGCTTTTCCCGTCTGATAAGCCTTCCAGAAATCAGGCACACCATATCCGAATACATTATCGGGATGATGCTGATTATTACCAGCCAATCTCACGAGTTTCATAATCTGCTTAGCCGTCTTCTGAGGCAAAGCCTGCCAGAGACACGCTACCATTCCGGCGATGAGCGGAGAAGAGAAAGACGTTCCGTTATCATTGATGATATTTCCACGGCCCGTAATCACACAGGTAGGACTTCCGTAAGCCATCACATCAGGCTTGATTCTGCCGTCAGCAGTAGGTCCCACGGCACTGAAAGCCGCATTCTCGCCCATTTCGTTTACGCTGCCCACGGTAAGGATATTGCGTGCATCGGCAGGGAAATTGATTTTCTTCCAGCTTCCCATTCCGTCGTTTCCTGCAGAATTGACACAGATGATTCCCTTGTCAGCACACATCGAAGCGGTGCGGGAGATGAGGGTAGAATTGCCGTCCTGCTCATAATAATGATGGTTGGTAGACGCATCATCGAAGCCATGATAGCCTAACGAAGAGTTGATGACATCCACGCCGCAACTGTCAGCATATTCAGCCGCAAAAGCCCAGTAATCCTCTTCTGCCAGACTCTCTGTGCGCTCATCTTCACAGCGCACCAGCAGATATTGAGCCTCAGGCGCCACTCCCACGAATCTTTCGGGTTCGTTGGCAGCCATCGTAGAAAGCACCATTGTTCCATGCTCCATCTCGGCGAAAATATTCTTGGATTGAGGAACCACAAAGTCCCTAATGCCCGCCAATCTGATATTATGCAGCGCCGGAATCTTATCCACATTCATGAATCCGCCGTCGAAGACAGCAATCATCATTCCTTTGCCCAAATGTCCGGTTCCATGCAGCCGCTTGCCGTTGAGCGACTGGATCTGCGCATCGGCAGCACCATATTCGCCTACTCCACCAGTCCAATCGTTCAATCCCCTGCGAACGCTACTTCTGATGCGCTGACTGACAGAATCGGGAGCAGAGAAGACCTTCATCTTCCGGGTGATGAAATCGAGATCATCCAGTTTCCGTAGTTCCTTCTCCTTATGAATGCGGACCAGCAGGGTATTATTCCACTTGCTTTTGCCCACAATCTCGATGCCTGCCTCGCTTACAGCCTGCTCATAAGCAGGAGCTATAGGCAAATCGGTAACATCGATGGGCAGATTCTGCCTCTTTCTGCGCTCTATGGAACGGGGAGAGAGAAAATCTGCAGGGCGACTTACCGAGAAGGGAGTGTGACTGAGATCTTTGTCTCTGAGATAAAGACGATACATCATACACTTGCCTCCCGGATACGACACCATATCGGTTTCGGCGATGCGGGGCAACCGCATCAGTTGCTCAAAATTGCTAACCCTGTCTTCGCGAGCAAACAAAGAAAGAGCGGTCATTAAAAATGCATAAAGCATCAAATATTTTTTCATCATTATATCGGTAGTCCAGTTTGTTATTGTTGTTGCTGCAATATTTTTGTATTGCATTTGTTAATGAGTTGAATTGTTTATTCTGAAGTGCAAAAGTACAGAAATTGTACGAAAACACCAAAGGAAAAGGGAAGTTTTTATCATGAAATGCAAGTTTTTCTCATATATATAATAAGGTATCAGATATTTTTTGTACTTTTGCAGACAAGTAGCCGCTGCAATTGCATTCTGAAAAAAGCAGGGCGAGCGGCTATGAGGAAAAAACAGATATAAATGGAAAATAAACAAGCGACATTAGAATTAGGTACGAAGCCGGTGGGCAAGCTGCTCGTTCAGTATGCCTTGCCAGCGATGATTGCGATGACCGCCGCCTCACTCTACAACATCGTTGACCGAGTATTCATCGGTCAGGGTGTGGGAGCCATGGCCATCTCAGGTCTCGCCATCACCTTCCCCTTCATGAACCTCACCGCCGCTTTCGGAGCCGGTGTGGGCGTAGGAGCGTCTACTGCCATCAGCGTGAAGTTGGGACAAAAAGACTATGCCACAGCGCAAAACATTCTGGGTAACACAATTTCTCTGAATCTCATCATCGGTATCGGATTGAGCATCATCTGTCTGCTCTTCCTCGACCCTATCCTGAGATTCTTCGGAGCCAGCGACCAGACGCTCATCTATGCCCATGAGTATATGGTCATCATCCTGCTGGGCAATGTGGTGAGCCACATGTATTTCGGTATGAATGCTCTGCTCCGAGCAGCGAGCAAGCCCAAGCAGGCGATGTTTGCCACCATCTTTACGGTGATGATGAACGTGATACTCGATGCGCTCTTCATCCTCGTCTTCAAATGGGGAATACAGGGAGCCGCCATCGCCACCATCCTTTCGCAGTTGATGGCGCTGATGTGGCAAATCAAGCTCTTCAGCAACAAGAATGAGCTGCTACACTTCAAGAAAGGCATCTACAAACTGAAGAGGAAACTCGTGGATAATATCCTTGCCATCGGCATTTCGCCTTTTCTGATGAACGTGTGCGCCTGCATCATCGTCATCTTCATCAACAACCAGCTGGTGCGGTTCGGAGGCGACCTCTCCGTGGGAGCCTACGGAATAGCCAATGGTATTGCGATGGTGTTCGTGATGTTCGTGTTTGGCGTAAACCAGGGAATGCAGCCTATAGCCGGATACAACTATGGAGCCCAGAAACTGGACCGACTGATTCGCGTACTGAACCTGAGCATCATTGCCGCCACCGCCATCATGGTAACGGGCTGGCTGATAGCAATGTTCCTGCCTTACTACTGCGCACGACTGTTTACAACCGATAAGCAACTGATAGACTTGGGCATTAAGGCGATCAGAGTAGTGATGTTCTGCTTCCCGGTCATCGGGTTCCAGATGGTTATCACCAACTTCTTCCAGTGCATCGGAAAGGTGAAGATCAGTATCTTCCTCTCCTTGTCGAGACAGTTGCTCATCCTTCTGCCGCTCCTGGCTTTCCTGCCGATGATATGGGACATTGATGGAGTATGGTACAGTATGCCTATCTCCGACTTCGCTGCCGCAGTCATCGCCGGAGTCGTAATGATGTGGTACATGAACAAGCTGAAAAGACAACACCAAGAACAGCTAAAAGTTAATAGTTAATAGGGCTTAGCCGTTTAGCAAGATTGCCATAGGCGGTTCATGCTATAAATTATAAACTACAAACTAAAGATTATGAATAAGATTATCATAAACGTAGGTCGCCAGATAGGTAGCGGCGGGCATATCATCGCCGAGAAGCTGGCGGAGGATTTCGGTTGCAAATGTTACGACCGTGAGCTGCTGAATCTTGCCGCCAAGGAGAGTGGATTCTCTGAGAAATTCTTCGAGCAGAACGATGAGCAGAAGGGATTCTTCAAGTCTCTCTTCCATACCCATCTGCCCTTCCTGAGCGATAACAATTTCTATCACAACGACTTCTCGCAGGAAGGTCTGTACAAGTTCCAGAGCGACGCCATCAGAAAGGCTGCCGATGAGGGCAACTGCGTGTTCGTGGGCAGAACCGCCGACTATGTGCTGCGTGATTACAAGAATGTGATTAATATCTTCATCACCGCCAATATCGACGACCGCATTAAGGCAGTGTGCAAGCGAAAGGACATCGACAGAGCCTCCGCCCGCAAGTTCATCGAAAGCCACGAGGAGCAGCGCGCCTCTTACTACGATTACTATACAGGCAAGAAGTGGGGACACAGCGAGAGCTACGACCTCTGCATCAACAGCAGCCATCTGGGAATCGAAGAAACAGAGAAGTTTATCGCAGAATTTATCAGAAAGAAGTTCGGACTTAGTGATTAATTATTAGTGATTAGTGATTTATTTTAGGGACATAAAATATTAAACATCATATAAATGAAGAAGATTATGCTTTTGGGCTCAGGCGAACTGGGCAAAGAATTTACCATCGCCGCAAAGCGAGCAGGACAGTACGTCATCGCTTGCGACAAGTATGACAATGCACCAGCCATGCAGGTAGCCGACGAGCGAGAAGTGTTCTCGATGCTCGATGGCGACGCATTGACCGCAGTGGTAGAGAAACATCACCCAGACATCATCGTGCCTGAGATTGAAGCTATCCGCACCGAGCGACTCTTCGACTTCGAGAAGGAGGGCATCCAGGTTGTGCCTTCTGCCCGTGCCGTAAACTACACCATGAACCGCCGTGCCATCCGCGACCTTGCCGCCAAGGAACTGGGTCTGCGCACCGCCAAGTATTTCTATGCCAAGACCTTCGAGGAGTTTAAGAACGCTGCCGATGAAATCGGTTTCCCATGCGTAGTGAAACCTCTGATGAGTTCAAGCGGCCATGGTCAGAGCTATGTTCACAACGATGATGAACTGAAGGAGGCTTACAAGGAGGCAATGGAAGAAGGTCGTGGCGACGTGAAGGAAGTAATCATCGAGGAATTTATCGACTTCGATTCTGAGTTCACCCTGCTCACCGTCACCCAGAAAGACGGTCCTACCCTCTTCTGTCCACCTATAGGCCACGTACAGAAGGGCGGCGACTACCGCGAGAGTTGGCAGCCATTCCAGATTCCTGAAGAGGCTTTGAAGAAGGCTGAGCACATTGCCGGCGAAGTAACCAAGGCATTGACAGGTTCCGGTCTCTGGGGCGTAGAGTTCTTCCTGAGCAAGCAGGGCGAGGTTATCTTCTCAGAGTTGAGTCCTCGTCCACACGATACAGGTATGGTAACCCTTGGTCACACCACCAACCTGAGCGAGTTTGAGCTCCACTTCCGTGCCGTGATGGGCTTGCCTATCGCCGGAATCCATCTGGAGCACATCGGCTGTTCTGCCGTCATCCTCTCGCCAGAGGAAAGCACCGAGCCATTAAACTACAATATGCTCGATGCGCTGAAGGAAGACCATACCCGCATCCGTATCTTCGGCAAGCCAGAGGCTCACGTAGGCCGCCGCATGGGCGTCGTACTCTGCTACGGCGAGAAGGGCGATGACCTCAACCAGCTCCGCGACAAGGCAAAGCGTCTGGCAAAGACTGTATTGGGAACCGACCCATACATGAAGAAATAGACATGAAAGAATTAGGAAGAATTATCACATTACCCAAGATATTCGACCCTAGAGGCAACCTGACAGTGGCAGAGGGAGAGACGCATATTCCCTTTGCCATTGCCCGTACCTACTGGATCTATGATGTTCCGGGCGGAGAAAGTCGCGGTGGCCATGCTCACAAGAAATGCCAGGAATTCATCATAGCAGCCAGCGGTTCCTTTTCGGTAACACTGGATAATGGAGAACAGAAGAAGACCTATCATCTCAACCACCCTTGGGAGGGACTGTTCGTAGATGTCAATATCTGGCGAACACTGGATGATTTCTCTTCCGGCTCATTGTGTCTGGTTCTGGCTTCCCACAAGTTTGAGGAAGAAGACTACATACGCGAATATGACGAATATCTCAGATTCATCAGTTCATCCCAAAGTCCTAGTCTCTCAAAGACCGAGAATCAATAAAGCTAAAAATCATGTTTGAGATCAGAAAATACAACGATGCAGACAAGGAAGTCTGGAATGCCTATGTAGAACATGCACGCAACGCCACCTTCCTTCTCAACCGCTCCTACATGGATTATCACAGCGACCGTTTTCATGACCATTCGCTCATGATTTTCCACAACAACAAGCTCTATGCCTTACTCCCTGCCAATGAGGACGGAGATGTTTTCTATTCTCATCAGGGACTCACCTATGCCGGACTGCTCACTACCGGACACGCCTCAGCAGAAAATATCTGTCAGGTTTTCGTTGCCATCAACACATACCTGAAGCAGGCAGGTTTCCGGAAGTGCATCTACAAACCGATACCCTGGATTTACCAGCAACTGCCAGCCGAAGAAGACCTCTATGCTCTCTTCAAGGAATGCCGGGCGCAAATCTGCGCCAGAAACATTGCGGCTGTCATCGACCTGAAGCATCCGCTGAAATGGTATAATATCAGAAAATCGGGCGCAAGGAAAGCCCTGGGAAAAGGAATCTTCATTGAAGAAAGTGAGGATTACGAAACGTTCTGGAGCATTTTAACCGAAAACCTGATGAACACCTATCAGGCTCATCCTGTTCATACCTTGCAAGAGATGAGCAGACTGAAAACATCTTTCCCTGACAATATCAAACTGTATGTTGCCCGAGAAGAATCTGGCAAGATGCTAGGCGGAACCGTTCTGTACATCAGCAGAAAAGTGGTTCACACGCAGTATATTTCCGCATCAGAAGAGGGAAAAAAGGCGCATGCACTCGATGCTTTGTTTCTGAATCTCATTAATATAAGGTATAAGGATTTTGATTATTTCGATTTCGGAACATCTAATGAAGAAGGAGGAAAGGTGCTCAACACCAGCCTCATCTACCAGAAAGAAGGTTTCGGAGGAAGAGGCGTGGTTTACGACACCTATGAATGGACAGTATAAAGAGAAATCCCGAAGTTCACACGATAGTGAGTTTCGGGATTTCTGCCTTTTACAAGAGTATAACTGTCACACCACGAGCAGCTTGCGCACCCATAACCAGAGCCTGCTCGATATCGGCAGTCTTGGAAGGACCACTGATGAAAGTACCGAAATTGTACTTCGGATCCATCTCAATACGGGCATAAGCCTCATGCATATTGTTCACAATCTTCTCTTTTTCGAGGAATATCACAAGGTATTCCGAGATGAAAAGCACCGCTTTCTCCTTCATGGTCTGAGGAATCCAGACGCAGCCATTCTCGGCAACACCCACTTCACCACGAACAATACCCACATCAGTACCATTCAGGTCATTAGCCTCAGTCACCGTATCAGGATTCTTCTGGGCAATCGTGATTTCTGGCAGATGAGAGGCAAAGACCTTGGCTTCCGGATAAGCCTTCTTCACCAGCTCATCCAGACTCTCACCCTCCTTCGCTTCTATCACATGGCCACCTACCGATTCCGTCATCTCAATAAACTGTTTCAGCGTATCCTCATACTGGATACCCTTCACATCTACGGCAGGCATATCGAATTGAACATGCGTATTCTTGCGCAACTTGTTCAGGAAATCTTCTTTCTTCATTTTACTTTTCCCTCCTTCCATAATTGATGAAAACTCTTCTTGGCAAACTCAGGCATGGCGTGACCGATGCCCCAGGCATTCCAATTGCTGAAGTGCGTACAGCATTCAGGAACCAGATTGACAAGCGGAGCAAACTTCAGGGCTGTGGTGTAGAGCGCAGGACGGTCGAAGAGATACTTCATACCATTCGACATCGCCTTCTTCACAGGATCTGCCTTGCCCAACTTCTCCAGACTCTGGCGCCATACGTAAATCTGCGAACCTGGTCCTACCTTGGAAGGACAGACATTGTCGCAAGACAAGCACAAGGTGCAGGCAGAAACATTGTCGCTGTACTTCTGAGGATTCTTCAGCATACCCAGGTTCACACCAATAGGACCCGGTATAAAATAGGTGTAACTGTAACCGCCTGAACGACGATAAACCGGACAGGTATTCATGCAAGCTCCGCAACGCATACATTTCAAAGTCTGCCAGTGGTCCTTATCGGCGAGAATATCGCTTCTGCCATTATCCACCAGCACCACATGCATCTCGGCACCCGGACGAGCCTGGCGGAAATGAGAAGTGAAGGCGGTGGTAGGCTGACCGGTTCCGCAGCGGCAAAGCAGACGCTGGAATACAGCCAATGACTTATAATCAGGAACCAGTTTCTCAATACCCATCGCTACGATATGGAGCTTAGGCATGGAAGTAGTCATATCCGCATTACCCTCGTTGGTGCAAACCACGCAATCGCCGGTAGCAGCCACACCGAAGTTACATCCGGTCATACCTGCTCCAGCTTCCATAAACTGGTCGCGGAGATGATGACGGGCACAGCGGGTCAGGTAAGTAGGATCGTAGTTGCCGATTTCCTTGGAGATACCCTTCTCCTCGAACATCTTACCTACCTCCTCACGCTTCAGGTGGATGGCAGGCATCACGATATGGCTAGGCTTCTGACCCAGAAGCTGGATGATGCGCTCACCCAGGTCTGTCTCTACCACGTCAATGCCGTGCTGCTCCAGATAAGGATTCATCTCGCACTCCTCGGTGAGCATCGACTTCGACTTCACCATCTTCTTCACGTTATGGTCTTTCAGAATACCGAGCACAATCTCATTGAATTCCTGCGCATCCTTTGCCCAGTGAACCTTTACCCCGCGGCTCTCCAGATTCTTGGAAAACATATCGAGATAATCGGCAAGATGGGTAATCGTGTGCATCTTGATTTCAGACGCATGCTCGCGGAGATCTTCCCACTCAGGAAGTCCCTGCGCCATTCTATCTCTTTTCTGACGAACAGACCAGAAGGTAGCATCGTGCCAGGTGGTCTTCTCTACATTCTGCGTAAACTTCGCAGCTCTCTTGGAATGTTCTGTACTCATAGTCCTGCAGCTAATATTTGAACAACATGAATAAACTTGATCGGCATCTTCTCCTTCTTGGCGATTCCCGCCATGTGCATCAGGCAGGAAGAATCCGGACCCGTTACATACTCAGCACCTGTAGCCATGTGGCGCTTGATCTTGTCCTCGCCCATACGGGTAGAAACGGCAGGTTCCTCAATAGAGAACATACCGCCGAATCCGCAGCACTCATCCTTACGCTCCGGTTCGTGGATGGTAATACCTTCCACCATATTTAATAAGTCAATGATTTTGTTGAAAGGCTTGATGTGGCGCTCAGAAGGAGATGACAATCCCAGTTCGCGCACACCGTGGCAACTGTTGTGTACACTCACCACATGCGGGAACTTGCCCGGCACATGATCCACCTTCAGCACATCGTGAAGGAACTCCACAACATCCATGATTTTCTTTGAGGAAATACACTCGTGCTTACCCTCAAGGATTTTAGGATAATACACCTTTACGTAAGCAGCACATGAGGCAGAAGGAGCTACGATATAATCGTAATCCTTGAACAGCTCATCAAATGTCTCTATGACCTTCTCCGACTTGTCCTGAAAACCGGCATTAGCCATTGGCTGGCCGCAGCAAGTCTGTTTTTCGGGATAACCCACGTCTAGTCCGTAATGCTTAAGCAACTTGTATGTAGCCACACCCGCTTCAGGGTAAAGGGCATCCACATAACAAGGGACGAATAATCCGACTTTCATTGTTGTTATATTTATCTTGTTTGCTATTTGTTTATTCTTTTTATACATGACTAAAAGCCGCTGCAAAAGTAACAAAAAAAATAGTAATAATAAAAGATTTTAGGGAAGAAATTATGAGATTTGATGTTATTTAACTGTAAAGAATTGCAGAAAATTTGGAATAATCAAATAAATAGCGTAACTTTGCATCTAGAAATAGTGTGTCTACCATTTGTGAACTAACGCAAATGCAGTTTAGTTGCTAAAAACATAAATACCAAGACATATAAAGAACAAACTTATAGTTATATTTAATGATGAAGAAACAGCTTAAGAAAGTCCTCGTTCTGGGTTCCGGTGCTTTGAAGATCGGCCAGGCAGGTGAGTTTGACTATTCCGGTTCGCAGGCTCTCAAGGCTTTGCGCGAGGAGGGTATTAGTTCCGTCCTCATTAATCCAAACGTTGCTACAATTCAGACAAGTGAAGGTATTGCTGACAAGGTTTATTTCTTGCCGGTGACACCTTTTTTTGTAACTGAAATTATCAAGAAGGAGCGCCCAGACGGCATCATGCTGGCTTGGGGTGGACAGACGGGTTTGAACGTTGGTACAGAACTTTACCTCAACGGTGTGCTCAAGGAGTATGGTGTGGATGTGTTGGGTACTTCGGTAGAGGCTATCATGAACACAGAAGACCGCGACCTCTTCGTAAAGGAGCTTAACAAGGTTGACCTCAAGGTTCCTGTAAGCCACGCTTGCGAGAACATGGAGGAGGCTGTGGCTGCGGCACGCAACATCGGCTACCCTATCATGATCCGTTCTGCCTACGCGCTGGGTGGTCTCGGTTCTGGTGTCTGCAAGACCGAAGAGGAGTTTAAGGAGATTGCTGAATCTGCCTTCACTTTCGCACCTCAGGTGCTTGTTGAGGAGAGCCTGAAGGGATGGAAGGAGATTGAGTTCGAGTGCATCCGTGATGCTAACGACCGTTGCTTCACCGTTGCCTCTATGGAAAACTTCGACCCACTGGGTATTCACACAGGTGAATCTATCGTGGTGGCTCCAACCTGTTCTCTTACCGACGAGCAGGTGAAGATGTTGCAGGACATCGCCGTGAAGTGCGTCCGTCACCTCAACATCGTGGGTGAGTGCAACATCCAGTATGCTTTCAATGCTGAGACCAACGACTACCGTATCATCGAGATCAATGCTCGCTTGAGCCGTTCTTCTGCCCTCGCATCTAAGGCTACCGGTTATCCGCTCGCCTTCGTTGCTGCCAAGATTGCCCTCGGTTATACACTCGACCAGATTGGTGAGATGGGTACTCCTAACTCAGCTTATGTGGCTCCATCACTCGACTATATGATCTGTAAGATTCCTCGTTGGGACCTTACCAAATTTGCCGGTGTAAGCCGCAAGATTGGTTCTTCCATGAAGTCTGTAGGCGAAATCATGTCTATCGGCCGTTCATTCGAGGAGATGCTCCAGAAGGGTCTCCGTATGATTGGTCAGGGAATGCACGGTTTCGTAGGCAACGACCACACCAAGTTTAATAACTTGGATGAGGAACTTTCTAACCCTACCGACCTCCGTATCTTCGCCATCGCCCAGGCTTTGGAGGAAGGTTACACCATCGAGCGCATCGAGGAGTTGACCAAGATTGATCCTTGGTTCATCGAGCGCATGAAGAATATCGTAGATTACAAGCACAAGCTTTCTGAATATAATACTCTGGAGGAGATTCCTGCCGAGGTATTGCGCGAGGCTAAGGTATTGGGCTTCTCTGACTTCCAGATTGGCCGCTTCGTATTGAAGACCAAAGATACCAACATGGAGAAGGAGGTGCTGGCTGTTCGTGCCCTGCGCAAGAAGCTGAACATTCTTCCTGCCGTAAAGCGCATCCCTACTGTGGCAAGCGAGCATCCTGACCTCACCAACTATCTCTACATGACATACGCTGTAGAGGGGTACGACATCAACTACTACAAGAACGAGAAGTCTGTCATCGTTCTCGGTTCGGGTGCTTACCGCATCGGTTCTTCCGTAGAGTTCGACTGGTGTTCAGTAAACGCCATCAATACAGCCCGCAAGTTGGGTTACAAGTCAATCATGATCAACTACAACCCGGAGACCGTATCTACCGACTACGATATGTGCGACCGTCTCTACTTCGATGAGCTTTCATTCGAGCGTGTACTCGATGTCATCGACCTGGAGTCACCACGTGGTGTGATTGTTTCTGTGGGTGGTCAGATTCCAAACAACCTGGCTATGAAGCTTCATCGCCAGTCTGTGCCAATTCTGGGTACATCTCCAGTCAACATCGACCGTGCCGAGAACCGCGGTAAGTTCTCTGCCATGCTCGATAAGTTGGGTATCGACCAGCCTAAGTGGAGCGCCCTCACATCAATGGAGGATGTCCAGAAGTTCATCGACGAGGTAGGCTATCCTGTTCTCGTTCGTCCTTCCTACGTTCTTTCCGGTGCAGCCATGAACGTTTGCCACGATGATGATGAGTTGCGTCGCTTCCTGGAGGCAGCTTCTGAGGTTTCTAAGGAATACCCAGTAGTTATCTCTCAGTTTATGACAGAGACCAACGAGATTGAGTTCGATGGTGTTGCCCAGAACGGTGAGATTGTAGAGTATGGTATTTCAGAGCACGTAGAGTATGCAGGCGTTCACTCTGGTGATGCCACCATGACCTTCCCTGCCCAGCAGATTTCCTTCGCTACAGCCCGTCAGATCAAGAAGATTTCACGTGCCATCGCCAAGGAGCTCAACATCTCTGGTCCTTTCAATATCCAGTACCTGGCTAAGGGTCGTGATGTAAAGGTAATCGAGTGTAACCTCCGTGCATCCCGTTCGTTCCCATTCGTAAGCAAGGTATTGAAGCGCAACTTCATCGAAACGGCTACCCGCATCATGCTCGATGCTCCATATCAGAAACCGGATAAGTCTGCTTTCGATATCGACCGTATGGGTGTGAAGGCATCCCAGTTCTCATTCGCCCGCTTGCAGAACGCCGACCCAGTTTTGGGTGTGGATATGAGTTCTACCGGTGAGGTAGGCTGTATGGGTGATACTTTCGAAGAGGCATTGCTCAACTCATTGATTGCTACCGGCTACAAGATTCCTTCTAAGGACAAGGGCATCATGCTTTCAAGCGGTGGTGCCAAGGAGAAGGCTTCTCTGCTCGATGCTGCACAGGCGCTGGTGAAGAACGGTTACACCATCTATGCTACAGCCGGTACAGCGAAGTTCCTCAACGAGAACAACGTGAAGGCTACAGCCGTAGGATGGCCTGATGAGGACCAAAAGGATCTTCCTAACGTGATGCAGATGATTGCCGACCACAAGTTCGACCTCATCGTCAACATCCCTAAGAATCACACCAAGCGTGAGTTGACCAATGGTTACAGAATCCGTCGTGGCGCCATCGACCACAACATTCCTCTGTTCACCAATGCCCGTCTGGCTTCCGCCTTCATCGAGGCATTCTGCACAATGAGCCAGGATCAGCTTCAGATTAAGAGCTGGCAGGAGTACGAGTAATCGCACGCGGGAATAATTTTTATCTCACGCAGATTGCGAAGATTACGCAGATATTTATAAAATACGCCCTGTAAGGCAAGGCACAAGTTCTAGATTGTGCCCAAGCCTTACAGGGCTTTTTTATTCTCTGCCATGAGAAAAAGGAGCTGAAATGATGGCTTTCTCATTATTTTATTGTACCTTTGCAAACAGAAATAAGAATAAAACATGATAGTTTGTATAGCAGAGAAACCGAGTGTGGCTAAGGATATCGCCCGAATCATCGGGGCTACCACGGCACGCGACGGTTATATGGAAGGTAATGGTTACCAAGTAACATGGACCTTCGGCCACCTTTGTGAGCTGAAGGAACCGGATGATTATACTCCGATGTGGAAACATTGGAGCCTTTCGGCGTTGCCGATGATTCCACAGCGATTCGGTATCAAGCTCATCAACGATGAAGGCATCAAGAAGCAGTTTGCTACCATCGAGAAACTGATGCAGGCTGCCGACAGCATCATCAACTGCGGTGACGCCGGACAGGAAGGAGAGCTTATCCAGAGATGGGTGATGCAGAAAGCGCAGGCGAAATGCCCCGTCAAGAGATTGTGGATTTCGTCCATGACCGATGAAGCCATCAAGCAGGGCTTCCAGGAACTGAAAGACCAGACCGAATACCAGTCACTCTATCTTGCCGGACTTTCCCGTGCCATCGGCGACTGGATTCTCGGCATGAACGCTACCCGACTTTATACATTGAAATACGGTCAGAACCGACAGGTGCTCAGCATCGGCCGGGTGCAGACCCCTACCCTTGCCCTCATCGTAAACCGCCAGAAGGAAATCGACAACTTCGTTTCCGAACCTTACTGGGTACTCGCCACCATCTATCGCGACACCCAGTTTACGGCAACCAGCGGCAAGTTTACCAGCAAGGAGGAAGGCGAGAAGGCTTTCAGCACCATCGCCGGCAAACCCTTCACCGTTACCGATGTAAGCAAGAAGAAGGGAAACGAGGCACCCCCTCATCTCTACGACCTCACCTCGCTACAGGTGGATTGCAACAAGAAGTTTGCCTACTCTGCCGATATTACGCTGAAGCTCATCCAGAGTCTCTACGAAAAGAAGTACACCACTTATCCTCGTGTAGATACCCAGTTCCTGACCGACGATATCTATCCGAAATGTCCGCAGATTCTGAACGGAGTGAGTCAGGCAAAGATCATGAGTCAGCAGAAATACCTCCCACTCATCCAGCAGCTCGCAACAATCAGCAAGAAATTGCCGAAGAGCAAGAAGGTTTTCGACAACAGTAAGGTAACCGACCACCACGCCATCATCCCAACCGGAGTTCCGCCAACCGGACTCACCGATATGGAGGCGAATGTCTATGATCTCATCGCCAAGCGCTTTATCAGCGTGTTCTATCCGGACTGTAAATTCTCCACCACCACCGTTTTGGGCGAAGTCATCAACGAAGATGGACCGAAACCGGAGAAGATAGAGTTCAAGGTGAGCGGTAAGGAGATTCTCGAACCGGGCTGGCGAGTAGTCTATGCCAAGGATGTAAAGAATGCAGATGACGATGATGCTTCAGATAACGCCAACGGAAACGCAGACTCAGGAAACGGCGCCAAGAAGGAAGTGGTAGAAGAAAGAACCCTCCCATCCTTCACAAAAGGCGAATCGGGAGAACATCAGCCTACCCTGACGGAGAAATGGACCACGCCACCTAAGTATTATACCGAGGCAACCCTGCTGCGTGCGATGGAGACAGCCGGTAAATTCGTAGAAGACGAAGAACTTCGTGCAGCATTGAAGGAGAACGGAATCGGCCGACCATCCTCCCGTGCCGGCATCATCGAGACCCTCTTCAAGCGCCACTACATCCGTCGCCAGCGCAAGAATCTGATGGCAACCCCGACAGGCATCGAACTCATTGACACCATCCATGAGGAACTGCTGAAGAGTTGCGAACTGACCGGTATCTGGGAGAAGAAGCTCCGCGACATCGAGCACAAGACCTACGATCCTGCCGACTTCATCAACGGACTGAAAGAACAGATCAACAAGATTGTCATCGATGTGTTGTCAGACAACAGCAACCGGAGAGTGACCATCATGACAGAGGAAGACCTCAAGAAGAAACCGGCTGCCAAGAAACCGGCTGCCCGAAAGGCTCCAGCCAAGAAAGCCGATAAGGCAGCAGCACAGAATGCAGATTCTCAGAATGCTCCTGCTCAGCCGGCTCCAGCTGCCGACCCAATGGTTGGCAAACCATGTCCGCTCTGCGGCAAGGGCGTCATCATCAAGGGCAAGACCGCCTATGGCTGCAGCAACTGGAAGGCAGGCTGCCAATATCGTCAGCCATTCTCGCAGATGTAAATCAATATGAAACAAATAAGATTTTATCAAATCATAACAGCAATCAGCTGCCTCTTTCTGATAAGTTGCGGCATTGAACAGAACCTGAAGAAAGCAGACAAGCATCTTTCTTTAGGCGAATACTACGATGCGGCAACCCAATATAAAAAGGTGTACACCAAGACACCTACCAAAGAGCGGGCTGCCCGGGGCAAGGTGGCTCTGAAGATGGCACGCTGCTATGATAAAATCAACAGTACGCCGAAGGCACTGGCAGCCTACAGCAATGCCATCCGATACAAGCAGGCAGACCTCAACGACCGCCTGGCTTACGCCCGGCTTCTCCTGAAGAACGGAAGTTACAGACAGGCTGCCAAGGAATTCGAATTCCTGCTCGATTCCATGCCCGACAACGTGCTGGTAAAGAACGGACTCGAATCGGCACAGAAAGCCCCAATCTGGAAGAAGGAAGGAAGCCGGTACAAGGTAAAGCGGATGGATGTTTTCAACTCCCGAAGAGACGACTATTCGCCGATGTTCCTCAGCGATGACAACAGTCAGCTCTATTTCACCTCAACCCGCAACGAAGCCCAGGGCAGCGACCTGAACGGAGTGACAGGAACGAAATCTGCCGACATTTTCTTCTCTGAAAAGAACGACAAAGGCAAATGGAGCAAGCCGGAAGCCATCGGAACCGGTCTCAACACCGACTACGAAGAGGGCGCATGCTGCTTTACCCCAGACGGCAAGCAGATGTACCTCACCCAGTGTGCCACCGATCCCACTTCGCCCCGCTTAGCCCAGATAGTAACCTCCAACCGCTCAGATGCAGCCTGGAGCAAGCCTACGAATCTGGAAATCAGCAAAGATACACTCAGCTGTTTTGCCCATCCAGCCATCTCCCCTGATGGCGAATGGCTCTATTTCGTATCAGATATGCCGGGCGGAAAAGGCGGACTCGACATCTGGCGAGTGCGCATCACTCCTGCCGGACTGGGCGGCGTAGAGAACCTGGGCGAGCCTATCAACACCCCAGGCGATGAGATGTTCCCTACCTTCCGTCCTAACGGCGACTTTTACTTCAGCAGCAACGGTCATGTAGGAATGGGCGGACTCGACATCTATATCGCCAAAGTGAATTCCATCACCCGGAAATATGAACTCACCCACCCCGGCTATCCGCTGAATACAGAAGCCGATGACTTCGGAATGACTTTCGAAGGTCTCCACAATCAGGGTTTCTTCTGCTCTAACAGAAAAGACGGAAGAGGCTACGATCATATCTACTCTTTCGAGAATCCGGAGATTGTTACCACAATGAAGGGATGGGTTTACGAGAAAGACGGTTATGAACTGCCTGCCGCCGAGGTGAGAATCGTAGGCAACGACGGAACGAACAGGAAACTATCCGTCAAGGGCGACGGTTCGTTTGTCCTCCCTATCAATCCGCATGTCGACTACCTGGTGATGGCATCCTGCAAAGGCTACCTCAACCACAAGGAAGAACTTCGGGTTGATTCAGCTAAAGAGAGTAAGGAATACGTGCTCCAGTTCCCGCTGTCTTCCATCACAGCCCCTGTACTCATCGACAACATCTTCTACGATTTCGACAAGGCAACCCTTACCGAAGCCAGTACAACAGCACTCGACCAGCTGGTAACGCTGCTGAAAGAGAACCCGCACGTTACCATCGAACTCAGCGCCCATTGCGACTACAAGGGAAACAGCGAATATAACAAGCATCTGTCTCTGCGCCGCGCCCAATCGGTAGTAGACTATCTGATAAAACACGGCATAGAGAAAGAGCGCCTCACCCCTGTGGGCTACGGCAAGGAGAAGCCGAAGAATGTGCGCAAGAAACTTACCGAGAAGTATCCTTGGCTCAAGGAAGGCGATGTGCTCAACGAAGAATTTATCCTGAAGCAGAGCAAGGAGCATCAGGAAATCTGCAACCAGCTGAACCGCCGAACCGAGTTCAAAGTGCTCCGCACTACCTATAAATTGTTTTAGAAACCGATATCATAAGCATAGGTGCTCTACTGAAAAAGTAGCAGCACCTATTTGTTTTTCTATATTCAGCAATATTAAATCTTCGTTCATCGACGCTGAATGTCCGTTCAGCGACGTTGAATGTACGTTCAGCGACGTTGAATGTCCGTTCAGCGTCGATGAACGGAGATTTCAAGAGCATAAAGATGATATTTATAGTAATAAAAAACTCTTTCTATTAGCACTAAAAACTATTCTGCTAATAGAAAGAGTTGATCATTCATACAATTGATATCAGGGAAGAAGCCTACTGACGTGCATCAGCCAGTTCATTATATCCCCAAACCATGATGAGGACAACGAAGCCAGCCAGCACCATCAGGAGATTCTGAGAGTGGGCGATGGAATCTGCCACATGCGTAAGAACACGCGAACCGGAAAGGAGGAAATCTATCTTCATAGAGAAAAGCCATCCCTGAATCTGCTCCCATCCCTGACAGACTACTGCTATGATGATGCCTGCTGCCACACAGGCTGCCGTCCATAAATGTTCCAGACGCTGGCGCTTAACCAGCGACATCGCTGTACCAGTTTCGGGTAAAGCCGGCAAGGCCTGCATCACCCTGTCGGAGAATCCGTCATCAGGAATCTCTGACATCTGGCAATCGGAAAAGAACATCTGTAAGAGTTCTTCATCCTGAGGGGCCAACGGTTCCCCTTTCATGCTCTCCAACTTCTTATCATTTATCTTATCGGTCATAACCATTATGCTTTAAGTAACTTGCAAGTTTCTGTTTTCCACGAGAGAGATGCGACTTAATGGTGCCTTGCGCCATTCCCGTCACCTCTGCAATCTTATCTATAGAGAGACCATCCATCAGCTGCAGCGTGATGCATGTACGTTCGTTCTCGCTCAATATCCGCAGGGCATTGAGTAAATCCATCTTCAGTCCGGTATTCACTCCCTGCGCATTCTGTCGGGCAACCGCCGGCGTATCGATATCCTGCGTTTCCTTATAACTGCGGGTATAATCATACCACACATTATAGGCGATACGATAAAGCCAAGTGGAAAAGCTGGCTGTACCCCTGAAACCCGACAGATGGGTATAAGCCTTCACAAAGGTATCCTGCGCCAAGTCGTCACTCAGCTGCGCATCCCCCAGCGTCTGCCGTAGGAAGAACCCACGAATGGGTGACTGATACTTCCTGACCAGCAAGTCGAACGACTTGCGGTCATGAAGCATCACCACCTTCGTGACGAGAGAAATATCGGATAACTTTTCCACTATATATTAACTAATAATTGTTGTTTGATTTTTATACCGGAGTTCCATTATAACCTGTGCCCTGATCGCCATGGCGGTTTCTCCACCAATCCTTGATGGCTGGAAGCGAACCTATGAGGGTCTGTCCCAATCCATAGAAGAAGACCAGGGCTCCGATGCCAGCCAGGAAATCAGCATCCCACCAGGCAAACATGGCGCACAAACCGGCTCCCAGGAAGGCATTTCTCAATCCACGCTTTACCAGATACTCATCGCTCTGCTTGTCTATCGGCCGGTCGCTTTCCGGAACATTGATGCCCTTCTCCATCGCCATCTCCGCCAGTTTCATCCGGTCGTTGTGGCGGCGAATCAGATATCTGATAACCAGAAATACGATGATCAGCGGAGCAAAGACAAATAGCAGACCGAAGATGATACAGAAAATGATCATAACAGCCAGCGCTCCGCCACCAAATACCGAACCGATGAAATCGAACGGATCATCATAGTTGTCTAAACTGTATCTAGAATGAACAGACTTATTATCATTCTCATCATAATCATCATAGTTGGCCGAATCTGTACTGGTTGTATCAGAATAAGCCTCCAACGCCTCGTCGTCTTTATCCTTCGAAGCAGATGGCTGTGCGGCAGATGCAGGAGCAGCCTTTGAATCTACCTGTTGGGTAGTTGGATGATAACGATGTTTTGGAGCAGAAGACGCCAAAGACACTTGGGTGGCTCCGATGCTCATAACGAGCGCTAATGCCAATATTGCTTTCTTCATATCATTATTTTTTACTGTTTTACCTTGTTATTTGAAAAATTTCTGCTTCTTAGACGCATCTCTTCGCGATTTAGTTGCAAAGAAACGAAAAATTTCTTATTTTTGCAAACAAATTAAAGAAAAAGAAACAGAATGAAGACATTACCTGAAGATTTCAGAACATATACGCAGGCACTGATGGGCGAAAAGCTGTATCAGCGTCTGGAGCATGCTATCCTTGAAGAGGAGGCACCAACCAGTATCCGCATCAATCCTTTTAAATGCAAGGATGCTGATGGCGAACCGGTTCCCTGGTGTCCGGAAACCGGACGTTATCTCTCTACGCGTCCCGGATTCACCTTCGATCCGCTGCTGCATGCCGGCTTATATTATGTACAGGAAGCCTCATCTATGTTTGTTGATATGGCTATCCGACAGTACGTAAAAGAACCGGTGATGATGCTGGATCTCTGTGCTGCCCCTGGCGGAAAGTCGACAGCCGTAAGGGCTGCCTTGCCGGAAGGGAGTCTGCTTTTCAGCAACGAACCGATGCGCACCCGCTCGCAGATTCTTGCCGAAAACGTACAGAAGTTCGGTCATCCGGATATGATTGTTACCAACAACTATCCCCGCGATTACAAGAAATCTAAGTTGCAGTTTGATGTGATTCTTACCGATGTTCCCTGCTCCGGCGAAGGAATGTTCCGCAAAGATGAAGGGGCTATCGGCGAATGGAGTACCCAGAATGTGAACAACTGCTGGCAGCTGCAGCGCGAAATCGTATCGGATATCTGGAACTGTCTGAAGCCAGGCGGTATCCTGATTTACTCTACCTGCACCTTCAATGCGCACGAAGATGAGGAGAACGTGGACTGGATATGCGAAGAACTTGGCGCTGAAGTGATGGCACTGGAGGGTGTAGAAGATACATGGAACATCACCCGCAACCTCACGGGCACCGACTTCCCGGTTTACCGGTTCATTCCTGGCGTTTCGCGAGGCGAAGGTCTGTTTATGGCGATTCTGAAGAAAGAGGGCGAATGGGAAGCCGGCTCACCAGCCAAGGAGAACAGGAAGGATAAGAAGAAAGACAAGAAGGTGGCTAAAGGAAAGGGACCGGAGATTCCTGACGGCTGGCTGAAGGCTGATACGGAATGGATGCCTGCAGAAAGCAACGAGACGGTTTACGCCATTCCGGGCAGATGGAAAGACATCTACGACCAGGCTGAGAAGAACCTGAAGGTGCTGCATGCCGGTGTGAAACTGGGAACAGACAAGGGAAAGGGACTTATCCCCGACCAGGCTCTCGCTCTCTCTACGATGCTCAACAAAGATCACTTCCCACAGGTGGAGTTATCCTACGATGATGCCATCCGCTACCTTCGCAAGGAGGCTGTGAATCTGCCTGCCGATACGCCTAAGGGTTATGTACTGGTAACCTACAGACAGGTTCCGATAGGCTGGGAAAAGAACATTGGCAACCGTGCCAACAACCTCTATCCGCAGGAGTGGAAGATCAAGAGTAGCCATGTTCCGGAAGAACAGTTTACAGTTAACAGTTTATAGTTTATGCTTAGCATCATCGCCTGTATATCAAAAGTGCATAGAGCTATCGGGTACAAGAACCGGTTGCTCTACGCCATCCCATCGGACATGACCCGATTTCGTATGCTTACAACCGGACATACGATCATCATGGGCAGGAAGACATTTGAGTCGCTGCCTAACGGAGCCTTGCCCAACCGCCGTAATATTGTTATCTCGAAGACAAGAGAGCAGATAACAGGGTGCGAAGTATACACCTCTCTGGAAGAAGCGCTGGCAGCAAGAAAAGAAGAGGTTGGAAACAAAGAAGCTTCAGATGAATGTTTCATCATCGGAGGAGCCAGCATATATGAACAGGCTTTGCCTTTTGCAGACAAGCTTTATCTCACAATCGTAGAAAAGGAACCTGAACATGCCGATACCTTCTTTCCGGAAATCAATCCGGCAGAATGGGAAGTGACAGAAAAAGAAATGAGGAATGAAAACGGCTTACCGTTCACATTCCTCACCCTTTATAGAAGGCAGTAATCCCGCAGGGAGCTACTGCTTTTTTTCTTTTTATATCTTATTTCTCTGCTGCAGCCTCCTCATCAGTTTCCTCTTCATCATCGTTGAAACTCTTGAGATCCTGCATAGAAAGCTGGCGGTTGATAGATGCATTGAAAGAGATGATGGTCTCGCTGCGAGACAATCCCAGTGGCTGCAACTTATCATGGATGATTTCCAGGAGATGGTGGTTGTTCAGCGCGTAAATCTTGATAAACATATCAAAACCACCTGTAGTATAGTGACACTCCACAACCTCAGGAATCTTCTTCAACTCCTCTACAACCTGGTCAAACTTCTCAGGCTCCTTAAGATAGAGTCCCATATAAGCACAAGTTTCGTAACCTATCTTTTCTGGGTCAATGATGAATTGTGAACCCTTGATGATACCAAGATTTGTAAGTTTAGCAACACGCTGATGAATGGCAGCACCGCTCACGTTGCAAGCGCGTGCCACTTCCAAAAATGGAATACGGGCATCCTGAGAAATCAGCTTCAGAATCTGCCTATCTAATGAATCTAAAATTTGTTTTGACATAATACTAATAATTTGATTGCAAAGATAATACAAAAAATTAATAAAAGCAATTTTTTAAGAGAAAAACATGATAAATTAATATTATTTTCCTTTTTCTGTGGCAGAATAACTGATTTTTAGTGCTTTTGCCTGGCGCAAAGCCTGCTTTACGTCGGTTATCACACCCATCTTTGTCTCTTGGTCTGCTTTGATTGATACGGTCATCAGCTTCTGGTCTTCCGGCGACATACGCTTCTTTTCTGCCGAAATGTAATCCATCACTTCGGGAGCCGAAGCAAACTTGTCATTCAACTGAATCTGGGTACCGGTACCATACTTTGCCTGCATCTCTTTGGTTGGCTTACCTATATAGATATGGCTCACCGCCGATTTCTTGGTCAGGCGGGTGAGTTCCTTGCCTTGTGGCAAACGGCAGTCTACCTTCAAGGTAACCTGGCGCATGTGGGTAACAATCATAAAGAAGAACAGTACGGAGAAAATGAGGTCTGGCAGAGAAGATGTATTCAACCCTGGCACTTCATGCGATTTCTTATGAAAATTCATCATTGTTTACCTCCTTTCTGCTGTTCAGTAGCTGTTTCTGCCGAATTTTCTTCCCCTTGCTTTTCTTCAGCATTGGCATCAACACGCTGGTCGGTTTGAGTCATTGCGTTGGCATACGACTCTGTGATGCGCTGCGGACAGATGTTGCGCACCTGTTCTTTCTGGTCATTGTTCAAGAGGGCATAATCCCTGTGATATTTCTTCTGGGCTGTTTCGTTGCGCAGCTGGCTATATGCTTCCATCAGCTGATTCTGCATCTGGAAATAGAGATTATAGTCGGCATCGCGGTCACTCTCGATAGAGATGAGATGTTTCTTGCCCAGGCGGTGTACAAAGCGGATGGTTTCTTCCTTGAGCTGGCTCACCTGCATCGGCTTACCGTTGACCAAAAGCGTATCGCCAGCCGTCAGGCGCAGCGCCATGAGGTTAGCCTTGTCTACCACCGACTGCTGTTCCTTCTTCTGCGGTTCAGGTGAAGGGAGTTGGCGCAACAGTCCCTTATCCACATCCATTGATGTGGTGACAAGGAAGAATATCAACAGCATGAACGAGATGTCGGCTGTAGATGTGGTATTCAGTCCCGGGGTTTCGTGTTGCTTCCTTCTAATCAGCATATTTAATCCTTATTTATAGAATAGAGAGCCCAAAGCACTCACTTTAGTTTTTCTTCCGAATATAACGTGTGGCACCGAAACAGACGGCACCGATTCCTGCCACCAGCATCAGGAGCGATGTGATGACAAACATATCTGAAAGCTTGAGCCAGAGCCAGTCGGCATAATTCTCGCCATTGATGAGCATCGGAGCAGAACCGCCCAAAAAGAAGGTAAGCAGCAAAACTGCCAAAGTTCCGATCCATGTGATGCGGAAGATGCGACGCACGGGAATGCCATTCACTACAGCCTCCGACTTGCTGCTGCGATAATCTCTGATCATCGAAAAGACTGCCAGACCTGTACCTCCTATCAGGAAGAGCCACATCAGCAGGATGAGCACATCGGTAAAGAGAGGCGCATTAAAGTCGGGGTTCTCTTCGAAAGGCAAATCGTAGCCTACCAAAAAGAACAGACCGAAAACCAGCACCGCCAGTCCTATCATGATATAGAACACCTGCTGCGATATCTTTTCGGCCGACTTCGTCTTCTGCTTTGAAAATTGAAATTTAACCATTTCTCTCTTCGTTTATTTATTCTTGGCAATAATATCCATTAAAGTAACCGCCGACTCCTCCATCTGGCTTGTCAGGTGCTCCACCTTAGAAAGAATGTAGTTATAGAAAACCTGAAGGATGAGGGCTACGATGATACCGAAGATGGTAGTGATGAGCGCCACTTTCATACCCGAAGCCACGATAGTAGGACTGATATCGCCCGCCTGCTGAATCTGGTCGAACGACATGACCATACCAATCACGGTTCCGAGGAATCCGAGCGATGGCGCCATAGCGATAAAGAGTTTGATCCAGGAGCATCCCTTCTCCAGGTTAGCCGCCTGAACGGTACCATATCCGCTTACCGAGCGCTCGATGTCATCAAGACTCTCGCTGATATGCATCAAACCCTGATAGCAGATAGAAGCCACCGGTCCGCGGGTATTCCGGCAGAGCGTCTTAGCCCCTTCCACATCTCCCGCCGCCACCTTCTGGTCGATATCCTGCATCAACTTCTTGGCGTTGATTTCAGAGAGACTCAGATAGATGATGCGCTCGATACAGAAAGCCATACCCACGATGAGGGCGATGGCAACGAGAGACATAAATCCCGCATTACCCTCTATAAACTTTGTCTTAAGAGCTTGATGAAATCCCATGTTCTCTTCTTGAGCCATCATAGGCAGAGAACACATCCATGTGAAAACCAATATTGCAAAACGTGCAATAGCTGTATTTTTCTTCATATACTTTATTATATATATAAAAGCGGAAAGAGGGGGATTCGAACCCCCGAACCGGTTTTGCCGGTTACACGCTTTCCAGATGTGAAGCTTTTCGACATAACTATCTTAGCTTCAATTAATTACAGAGACCCAATTTTTAATTTGCAAGCTATTTGCAAGCATGCTATTTTTTCGAGTTACACAATATGCAGAAATATTAATTATATTTAAATATATCCACATATATTTTGATATATCATTTTTTTCATTTATCTTTGCATTTGAATTTATAACTTAGTGCAAAGATATAAAGAAATCCTTTATTCTAGCACGCATTTAAACTATTTAACATGGTAACATCAGTTCAGCCAAACATAAGTCCAACTTCGCGATATACCATATCAGAAACCTGCAAACTGTTGGGTATACATCGCAACACACTGCGCTCCTATGTGAACGCAGGGTATATAAAGTCTATGCAAAAAGTTCACGGACAGCGTTTCAAAGGTTCTGAGATTCTTCGCTTTTGGAACACGTTTGTGTAAACATTGGACCGGTTCCAAGCAGTAGCCACTCGCATGATACACCATACCCTTCAGCGAGGTAAGCAAGATACTCTATACGAAAAGTACGCTTATCTCTGTTATGCTTTAGAGTATTCATGTTACCATAGTTCAAACCAAACTCTTTTGTAAAAGTCTGTAAGCCTTTAATTTTTCTCTGTTCTTTGAGAACATCAAGTGCTTTGAAGAACCTGTCGCTAATATCCAGGGCACAATCGGGAATATTCAGTTTCATTTCAAAGTTAATTTTTCAAGAAGATTCATGAGACGTACATTTATATCATCTTGTTTTTCGATATGCTTTGCTATCATCTCAGTCTGCCTCTTTATAATTTCTACTAAATCAGCATTACTTTGGATTCCGTTGTTCTGATTTCCAGAGCCACTGTTTACATTATTCTCTGCATTAACGAGTTGAGAAGGTTCTACCTCGAAAGCCTTGACATTTTCTTCTCCATACTCATCGTATAGTTTCTGAAACTGCGCAGGTGTAGGATCTATACCCTCTGTTTCGTATCTCGAAATGTTAGATTGGGAAATCCCCATAATTTCTGCAAGCTTAGACTGAAATAGTCCGTGAGCTCTTCTAAATTCTTTATATTTGAACATATCTGTATAAATTTGTTAATTTTGACTAAATCTTTTCGATATATTTGCATATATCAGAATATATTTGTATCTTTGCATAAAGATATAAAACATAGTGCAAAGATAATGGAAAATATTCAAACATCAAACACTTTTGAGGAAAAATCTCAAAAAATGACCTTAAAAGGTTATTATCAGGGGTTACCGATGAGAAGTGCCCCGCGATACGACTTCATCACGGAAGTCGCTAGACGCTGCAAGGTTACCGAGCAGACAGTTAGGAATTGGGTTCTATATGGTATGAAGCCACAGCAGCACATCCATGTAGAAGTATTGTGTGAGCTAACAGGCATTAGCGAGGAGGACTTATGGAAGGATTAGAGTTCTACATGTTCGAGGATGAGCTATGGTGTAAGACGTCAGACGGAAAGAACTTCATGGTCGATGAGACACATACAGAGTTGGTGAAATACATTCTGGAAAAGGTTCGCGCTTGCTATCCGGAAGCATACAAGGCGCTGGAGAAGATTTACTCCAAGAGTGCACCTAATGAGAGTTATTATCAGTATCTCATGATGCGTCGATTTTGCAAATGCAACTTTTGTCGACTCGACACTACGGCTTTTGATGTCGTTAATGTTGACAAGGATGGAAGGTTCAACTTCGAGAAGGTCGAATGCCCAATGCGTGGTGAATGCCCTTATGATAGCATCGTCTGTATGCCAAGGTTTAATGCTAATCTTTCTACTGCGGAGTTGCGCGTGATGAAACTGCTTTATGAGGGACGAAGCGAGCAGGAGGCGGCAGCCGAGCTATTCAACTCCCCGAACACGATACATCAGCACGTCAAGTCTGTGTATGTGAAACTAGGAATACATAAGCTCTCTGAGTTTATCACCTATGCAAATAAGAACAATTTGTTTAACAATTAAATATTAGTGTATGCCAATTATTAGAAAGAATGACGTTGTTACAGAGCGTCCAGTGATTATTGTACTTTATGGTACTCCAGGTACCGGTAAGACATCTTTGGCTACTACAGCCAACAGTCCTTTACTCATCGACACCGACCGAGGATTTGACCGTGCCGTTCAGCGTCCAGACATTGTTGTCACGGCTTCACGCTGGGAAGACATCTACAATGCTGAGGTTATCGGTTCCTATGTTGTCGAGGATGGCAAGCAGGTTTGGAAGCCAGGATTGATCAGTGAGTGCAAGACCATCGTAGTAGACACAGCCAAGGCTATGCTCGATGACTATCTCAACGCTTTTGCTATTCAGCAAGACCCTAAGCTTGGAACCAACTCATTGAAGCGATATGGTGTGATGGGAGAATTGTTCAAGCAGTTTGTCGGAATTCTCCGTTCAAACAATTCAGACATCATCTTCATCTGTCACGACAAGGAGACACAGGAAGGAGACTATATCAAGCATTCTCCAGACTGTACAGGACAGAGCAAGGACTTGCTCATCCGTATTGCGGACCAGGTAGGTTACATCTGCAAGGAGAACGGCAATCGCGTCATCAAGTTCGAGCCACAAGACAATCGTGTTGGTAAGAATGTTGCAGACCTGCAGGACACTTGGATTCCAGCTTACGGAACAGAGGAGTTTGACACTTGCATGGCAGACATCATCAAGAAGGTGAAGAAAGCCATCGTGAATAAGTCAGATGCTCAGGCTAAGGCGCAGGAAGCCGTTGATGATGCTCGAAAGAAGCTTGCAGCCGTGGAGACTGTAGATGATGCAAATGCTCTCATCGAGGTTGCCCACGGATTGAACAAGATTCATCAGAAGGCATTCATGAATCAGATGATCAAGGAACTTGCTGTCAAAGGCATTGACTTTGACAAGAAGGGCAAGAAGTTCGTCAAGCATGAGGATGCAGCATGATGAAGCCTTTGATTAGAGTTACCCAGCTAGAGAGCTTCAGACGGTATATGTCTGGCGAATATGCTTATGTTACAGAGCAGGACGTTATAGACAATATCACTAAGAAGTTTGAGGGCAACGATTACACAAGAATAGGAACTGCCTTTCACTCCATCGTGGAGACTGGCAGTCCCCATTGCTTCAAGGAGCCGGAAGGTGTTCGTCATTTCACCTATTATAAGAAAGATAAGACAGAACCCGTTCCAAAAGGAAGAAGGTTCGTCTTTGATGAAGGTGAAGCAATTCTCGACATTCCACAATGCAAGGTTGCTTTGAAATACAGGAATGAGCATCCTGACGCCTTTCATGAGGTTCGTGAATACAAGGATTTTGGCAATGCCGTTATCACGGGATGTGCCGATATGATTGACGGACTAGAGATAAGAGACATCAAGACTAAGTACGGACCGGTATCAGACAAAGACTATATAGACAGTTGCCAATGGCAGCTTTACCTAGAGTTGTTTGAAGCTGATGTGTTCCATTTTGACTTGTTTGTCTTTGAGGGCTACAATAAGGATAAGCACAAGGGAGACGTGAGAGGTCTCAAGCTTACTCCTTATGAGCCAGCAATCACTTGTTACAGATATCCAGGGATGGAAGACAAAAACCATGCATTATTGCGTGACTTCCTCAAATGGGTAGAAATGAGAGAATTATTACCATATTTACCATTAACAGAATCAGATGGCTAATACAATGACAGGAAGGGTATTGCTCATCGGCAATGTCGAGGAAATACCCAGCAAGAGCGGTGGAGAGCCGTTCAAAAAGAGAGTTGTGGTTCTTAACTGTACACACTCAAACTTCGGAGAGGTGTACGAGAACTACCCAAGTTTTGAGTTCAGCGGAAAGCATGTAGATGATCCTGCTGATTTTGCAGTTGGCGAGATTGTTACTATATCTTTTGCTCTTCAAGGTACCAAGTATCAGAAGAGTGCAAATGACCCGGTAAAGTATTTCAATACCATTTCGGGTTACAAGATAGAAAAGTATCAGAGAGGTGGCCAGACGCAGCAGCAAGCACCTCCACCACCGCAGCCGGGCAAAGATGATGATTTGCCATTCTAGTTATGATTTTCAATCTCAACAATGACAAGGACAGGGCAGACTACAAGGACTATTGCAATGGCCTTTACATGGATGCCCTGAAAAGCGGAAAGGGTTTTATCGTGGAGGTGAAGAAAAAGCACCGTCCACGTTCCCTTGCACAAAACAGCTATCTGCACGTGTGCCTTCAGTATTTCGCATCAGAGTTCGGCTACGATGAAGAATATGTGAAGTATAACATTTTCAAGCAGATAGTGAACAGAGAAATCTTTGCGAAGCAGAGAACAAACAGAAGAGGACAGCCTGTAACTTATTGGAGAAGCACGGCTGACCTTGACACAAAAGAATTAACAGACGCTATTGAGAAGTTTCGGAACTATTCAAGTATGGTTGCAGGGTTGTATATACCCGAGCCTAATGAAGAAGCAGCCTTGCTTGAAGCTCAGAAACAGATAGCATTATATGAAAAGTATTTATAATTATGAAATCAGATTTGAAAAATTATGTTCCTGAGAACATTGAGTTTGTATTGGAGGAAGGTGTAAAAGACATGTTCCCAATGGAGTTGGACTTCCTTGCTTTGACCGAGGAGAACCTTTGTGGAGAGAAGCCTTTGAAGAATAAGGCAGACATCCTTAAGTTTGTCGGAAAGCATTTCACGGCGACCTTCCCTGACAATGAGTTGGTTACACGTTTCCTCGATGAGTTCGAGAAGAAGAACATCAGAGAGGAGTATTGCACACTCGAAGAGAACGTGGTGCCAGCTCGCAAGCTGGAGTTGGAGGAGGCTTTGGAAAAAGCCAAGAAGATGAAGAAGGATGCAGAAGAGGCTTATGCTTCTGTCCTTATGGAAGTAGCCAAGTACGCTGCTGAGGTGCGCCAGGGAACTGTTGATATGCGTCTTAAGTCGAAGAACGTGTTCTGTATTGCATTGGCAGGTTACTATCTCGTATATAATTGGGATGCAAATACCGAGAAGTTCTTACTTGCAAAGGCTTATGCTATCCCGGACCGTTCTGAGATTTGGGCAAATGAGGTCAAGAATCGTGAGAGCATGAAAGAGGTCTTCGGATTGGAGTTCCCGGAAGAGGAGCAGCCAAAAGAAGAAGCTCAACCAGAGCAGTCTTCAGATGATGACGATGATGAATTACCATTCGGCGAGTAATGAAGTACACTCTTAGAAATTATCAAAAGCAAGCTAGTGATGCAGCCGTAAGGCTGTTCACTAGCAAGGCTGACAAGAACGGATTGGTTATCCTGCCTACGGGTGCAGGAAAGAGCTTGGTGATAGCAGATATCGCCTCTCGTCTGGAAGGGCCGCTGTTAGTATTTCAACCTAGTAAAGAAATTCTTCAGCAGAACTTTGCCAAGCTGCAAAGCTATGGTATTTTCGATTGCGGTTGCTATAGTGCCTCTGTAGGGTGTAAGGATATAAACAGAATAACCTTTGCCACCATCGGAAGCGTAATGAACCATATGTCAGACTTCGATTGTTTCAAGAACATCATAATTGACGAATGTCATTACGTAAACTCTAAAGCTGGGCAGTACAAGGAGTTCATAGAAGCGAAGAACAGACAGGTTGTTGGATTAACAGCCACGCCATACCGTCTTGATCGTGCCGAAGGAGGTTCCATCTTGAAGTTCCTCACGAGAGTAAGACCTAGAATATTTTCAAAGGTCATCTATTGTTGTCAGATTGGAGAACTGCTTTCTAAAGGTTATCTCGCAGACTTGCATTATTACGATTTGACGACATTGGATTTAAGAAGAGTCAGAAGCAACTCCACCGGTGCAGATTATGATGAAAGAAGTCTCCTCGCAGAGTATGAGCGTAGCGGATTCTACGATAAGTTATCAAACACAGTAGTCAAGGTTCTGCAGCCTAAAAGCGGCATTCCTAGAAAGGGAGTACTTGTATTTACCGCTTTCACAAGGGAGGCCAGGCAGTTGGTTGATAAGCTTCAATCACTCGGAGTCAATGCCGCCATCGTGACAGGAGAGACACCAAAAAAGGAGCGTGAAGCCATTCTCGAAGGATTCAAGAGGAGAGAAATAAAGGTTGTTGCCAACGTAGGTGTGCTGACTACGGGATTCGACTACCCTGCCCTAGACACCGTTGTTTTGGCACGCACGACGAAATCTCTCGGGCTCTACTATCAGATGGTAGGCCGCGCTATCAGACCTTTTGAAGGAAAGGACGGGTGGATAGTTGACTTGTCGGGAAACTATAGCCGGTTCGGAAATGTCGCAGACCTCTTTATTAGCAGACCTCCAGGAACCACGAAATGGGCGGTGTATTCCAGAGGAACACAATTAACTAATGTAGTATTGAAATAAAAAAAGATATGTTTCCATTTTATAATAAAAAGAAGAAATCTCCTTCTGCTCCCAAAAAGAGAAAGAAGAGTAAGCCTGATTTGGTCAAGAGACTAGACAAGGTGTTTGCGTTGTATATACGTCTGAGAGACTGCATGCCAAGCGGCATGGGACAATGTATCAGCTGCGGAAAGATAAAGCCGTACAGAGAGCTTGATTGCGGTCATTTCTTCGGACGTTCCAACATGGCCACCCGATTTGATGAAGATAACTGCAATGCAGAATGTATCGGGTGCAACAGAGTGAAGTCAGACCATCTTATATACTACCAGGAGAATCTGATAAAGAAGATTGGTGTTTCCCGATTTTCCACCCTGCGAGAGCGTGCTCACTCCATCAAGAAATGGGATGACGATGAGTTGGAGAAAATGATTAAGTATTATACTAATGAAGTAAAGAGACTGAGTTATGAGAAAGGTATCACCGTTAATCTGTAAAAAATATAAGTCCCCAGTGTTTCACAACACCGAGGACTTGAACCAATTAAAATCCTATAAAGATTATACTTTAAAGGGATTTGTTTGCAAAGGTAATGAATTATTTTCAAATTGCCAAATAAATCCCAACAAAAAAAGCCTGCTCGCCAGCAGGCTAAAGAGAAACCCATACAATATTCTTTTACAGAATATAATGGAAAAAACTTACTGCAAAAGTACTAAAAAAAAATGAGATAGCCAAATATATATCTAAATATATTTCGGTATTTTTGAATATTTAAGTTAATTCTTTTGCATATATCAGACAAAATTCGTAATTTTGCATTAAGGAGAAACAATATAGTTATAAATAAAATATTATACAATATGGAAGAGACAGAATTTCTAAGAGATTTTGAAGGAATCAAGGACTACAGAACGTTCTTGGTAGGCTTGGACAAACAGTTCAAGTCGGCAGGTGTGTTGTATCGTGAGTTTAAGATTTTGGAGGGGATGGCTTTTATCGCTTTAAAGATTAGTCCTTCTTTTCACAATTTTATCTCTAAGCAGCAGGGAGTTGTTTACAGTAAGTTACAGACTGAAGTTGACACCCTCGCCAATAGTATCAAGCGAGGTAAAATATGCTTCATTAAGAACGAGGACTTGAACCAATAATTTAGTATGAAATATAATTGCATCAAAAATAGTGACTCTCCAGAAGTTATGAGAGCAAGGATGGAACATGGCATGGCTGCCTATGGAATCTACGTTGCTCTTATGCAGTTATTGGAGGAAAATGAGGATCATAAGCTGTCAAAGGATTATTCTATGATAGCTTATGAGATGCGTACTGATGTTTCTGTGGTGCAATCTGTAGTTGAGGATTTTGATTTATTTGAGGTTGAGGAAGAATATTTCTATTCTAAGGAACTTTCAGACACTATCGAGCAGGCAAGAAAAGTCAGCGAAGCTAGAGCTAGAGCCGGTCGTGCAGGTGGTGCAGCTAAAGCTAGAAATTTCGCAGAAAACGTAAAGGAGTCTTCTAGCAAATGCCAAGCAAATGCTAGAAAAAACGTAGCAAATGCTAGCGAATCTCTAGCAAATGCTACAAATTCTCTAGCAAATGCTACAGAAATCCTAGCAAATGCTAGCGAATCTCTAGCAAATGCTAGAAAAAACGTAGCAAATGCTAGAAATCCAAAAGAAAACGAAACAGAAAAAGAAAACCTTTCCCCTAAAACCCCTATAAAAGAAAAAGATAAAGAAAAAGAAAATTGTCTTAGCAGACGGCTGAGTTCTAACGAACTCTTTCTCTCGCCCGAGCGTACGAGCGCGTGTAAGAAGCCACCGAAAGAACATACTACATGCCATAGAGGTCGGCAGATATTCGAGGCTTATTTCCTAGAGCTATACGGAGAGCCATATTATTGGCAGGCTAAAGATGCGAAGGCAATGAACTCTATCCTAAAGAAAATCGCTTTCGCTAGAAGTCACAAAAACCCGCCGCTGCCGACGGATGATGATAGTCTGCTAAAAGCGTGGAGTGAGTTCCTGCATCTTATTGACAAGACTTGGATAATGAACAATTTCTCTGTCAACAAGATAGACTCTCAGTATAACGAGATAGTTTCAGAAATGAAGAATCATAAACAAAACGTAACAAGCAATGGAAACAATACAAAGACAGGATGGAAAGCTCCAGACCACAAAGACACATCAGCGTATCGGTCGGGGTTTGGAGTTGCCGTTGGAAAATAGAGAAGTCAAGAACTTTCTTTACTATGCCTACAAACGAGAGGTAGAGAAAAGAAAAAGAACGTTCGTCTTCACTGACGAGCTAAAGGAAGCAATATCGAAAGTCGGGGATTTTCTTACTACAGAGACAAACTTTTACGGGCTGTTTATGCCCGGTAGTATTGGAAACGGCAAGACTACAATGCTAAAGGCTATTCGAGATTTGCTAGTTCATCTTGTGGACTCAAACAAGATTAGCTATTGCGAGGGTGACAAATATCCGCGATTCGTCAAGGCTAGAGATATGGCTTACATGATTCACGAAGACATAAACGAGTTCAGAGCAATCATGAACACTAAGTTTCTCTTGATTGACGATTTGGGTGCTGAGCCAACGGAGATAGTCACTTACGGAATGCACTACAAGCCGTTTGACGAGTTGTTGGACTATCGCTATGAGCAGATGCTGCCCACGATTATCAGTTCAAACCTAACGGCCATTGACATCGGACAGAAGTACGATGACCCAAGAATTGTAGATAGAATGCACGAAATGTTTGATATTTTAAGTTTTGAGGAGGTATCGTTCAGATGAGTTTAGAACAATCACCATGTCAGAATCAGCCATTAGTGAATGACCCAAAGGCTGAGCAGTATGTTATCGGAAGTCTTCTTGTTGATCCTACCGCATACACTCTAGTAAGCCAGTATCTAGATGAAGACTGTTTTTACGACCCCATGTGTAGGGATATATGGAAGGCTGTTGATAATATGGGAAAGCAAGGTATGCCGATAGATGTCATATCTGTTTCTGCCGAGCTCAGTAAGCAGAAGTCGAATGTAACAGCATTGGACTTGATGAACATTTCGGCACAGATTGCATCATCTGCACATGTAGAATATCATGCCATCAGATTGCAGGACCTTGGTAGAAGAAGAAAACTCTGGGTTGTCGGGCAGCAGCTTTCCAAGGTTGGATTATCGGAAGAGATTCTGACCGCAGATGCCCACCAAGAGGCTATTGAGAGTATCGGAGGAGTATTTGAGAAAGCAGATGGAGTGTTCACGCTCAATGATGCAATGAATAGTCTAAACGAGATAATGGTTAAGAATGCCACTGTTGGAGGTGTCACGACAGGAACCAAGACCGGTATGGAGAGATTTGATGAAAAGGGAGGTCTGCAGAAGTCTGATTTGATTATCGTTGCCGGAGAAACTTCTCAGGGAAAGACGAGCCTCGCACTTTGCATGACAAGACACGCCATCGAGAACGGAGCAAAGGTTGCTTTCTATTCTATGGAAATGACGAAGGAGCAGCTTACGGCACGTCTGCTTTCTGCCAAGACGAACATCCCGGCCAACAATATCCTCTATTCGGGCAGTCTGGCGCCAAGCGAGATAAGGATGATTGATGATGCTAGAGGCAAGTTACCCGGAGAGAATTTATTCTTTGATGACAAGAGCACGTCAAATATAGATTCTATCCTTCTTTCCATCCGAATGCTTAAGATGCAGAAGGACATAGACGGAGCCGTAGTTGATTACTTGCAGATTCTTAACGTAAACTCCAGGAGTACGAGTTTCAGCAGGGAGCAGGCTATGGGTGATGCCGCACGAAGATTCAAGAACCTCGCAAAGGAACTGAACATATGGATCATCGCCCTAAGTCAGTTGTCTAGAGATAGTAACTGCCCGGAGCCGAATCTGAACCGACTGCGCGATAGTGGACAGATAGGAGAAGCTGCTGATGTTGTCATCCTAGTCTATCGAGCAGAGTATTACAACAGAGCGTACCCTGCCCCATTTGATAACAAGGACGATTATCCTACTGACGGAACGGCTATGATAGACGTTGCCAAGGGACGTAATATCGGAACGTTCAAATTCTTTATGGGATTCAACAAAAATACGACAAATTTTTTCAAGACGAATTTAATCAACGAAGATGTACAGGTGCCTTTCGAAAAGCCAGAAGAAGCAGATGCACCATTCTGATAATCAGATAGTTACAAAGTACTATAATTTAGTATTTTTAACTAAAATAATCATTAGTATATTTGCATATATCAGAAAATTTTCGTACCTTTGCATATAGATAAAAGGTAGTACTTTTGACTATTCAGAGCCTACCTTGCAAGTTGAACCAATTAAAATTATAAAGATTATGAATACAAAATTAAACTCGCTTAACGAAAAGCAGAGAAAGTTGTGGGCAATAATTCGAGAGGCATTGAATTATGAAGACACGGATGAGGACTTTAATGAATTTAAGGAAGAGGCTGAAGGTCTGCTTGCTGACGATGAGGAAGATTTCTATGTTACATACAATAGTATGGATGACTTTGATGCTTCTGATGTGATAGACCTCATTAACGCATAGTAATCATTAATAATTCGAAGGCTATGGAAGAATCTTTATCAGAGTACATGCTTCGCAGATTTTGTTCTGCTTATCCAACGGTTCCAATTACGCTTTCAAAAGTCAAGGCTTATCTTGACACAGTTGATGATTGGAGAGAGTTAGATGACAGCCATTTGGCACTATTATACAATTTTAATCTTAAAAAATAGAAAGGGAATAATTATGAGAAATTCAAATTTCAATCTTATCAAGTCATTAGGTTACATTGTGGTTCTTGCTAGCTTGACACCATGCTCTGTTCCTCATGAGTATTGGAAGAACACGAATGACGGTCTTCTGTACGGTCACGTCGGAGATAGTGATGAGGAGTATAAGCTGTTAATGACGGAGGGACAGGTATGACATACTACGAGTTCAAGAAGCAGCAGCAGGATGAGTTTGACAAGCTGCCAATGAAGGCTGCATTCGGAGACAAGCAGTTCAAGGACATGATGGCTGAATGGGGGCTTACCACAAGTAAGGAAGACTTAGAAAAGGTATGTTCCATTGGTGCCGGTGCATATTGCCTTAAAAAGGATTACCATCTGTTCATTGAATTTGGTGAGCGCTCTGTCAAGGAGTCAGAGGAGTTTCTGAACAACGATGAGAATTTGGTAAATGCCTTGAAATATGAATTTGGCAATCATGAGTGTGGCCTTACCTTTGAGTTTGAAAATGGTATCATCGCTTTGGGATATACCGTTAAGGAGTTTCTTTCAGATGACAGAAAGAAGAAGCTTTTTGTAAAGGCACGTAAGGAATACATTAATAGTCTGGAGGGTTAATATGAATACAAAGAATTTTGGAAACGGATATGTAGGTATCAAGATCAACAGTATTTCAGAAATAATGAAATACAATGCTCTAAAAGAGCAATTTTCTATTTGGAACGAGCATGAAGGCACTTTTGATGACGATGTCGAGGTTACGGATGACGATGGAAACGTCACTGAACGAGAGCCGACAGAAAACGAGAAGATAGAGCGTTACCTGGAAGCTTTCAATAATGGAACCGTTTTATATGCAGTTTTCCAGCTGGATTGTGGACGAGTCTTTTCCGATTTAGCTACTACATATCAGAGCAAGTATGCTATCGGACAGCAGGTCTTCATTATGAGGGACAACAAAATTGTTTCGGGTAGAATTGTCCTTATATCTCTTTCAGACTATGAAGATGACAAAAAGCTTTATGTTGATTATCATTCTAGAGATATCGGAGAGAGAATATACAATATAGTGAGTACAAATTTGTGCCCTACAAGCTATCGAAATTATTATTCTTTCAGTGAGCGCGACCGTATAGAAAGATGTCTCAAAGCAGCACTAAATAATAATTATGTTATCCTAGATATAGACAGAAACTATGTAAGTAAAAGGCTTGGAGATATATTCTCTTCAAAAGAAGAACTTGTCAAACATTTAATGGAACAATAGATATGAACATAATAAGAGTTACAGGTAATACGAAGAACAGAATAGATGCCATCTTTACGGGCAGCAAGTATCTGTTCTTCAGCCCTGATTTCGGATTGGTTGCTATTGCAACGAGAATATCAATGGATGAGAACTGCTCTTACTTCAATGTTGAGCTGACAGAACAAATTAAACCTAAGTTGATCTACAAGGTTGTTGAAAAGGAAGAAGCTTCCATTAAACGTATCTGCCAATTCAACTGCATCAATTTAGGAGAAATGCCACAGCATACTCTTCCATACGTGATAGACTTAACATTGGAAAGGAGATAGCTATGGTTGTAAAGGAAATGGTTCAGTACAAGAGAACTGCTGATATGGAAGAACTCTATCTGATGCTCAATAATGATTCTGTAGCCTACGACCTTTGGCACGATGCTGCAGAAAAGTACGCCCTGAAGATGGTAAACGGCGAGGCGGTAATGATGGAGAATGTCGCCCATGTGATGATTGCAAGAATCATCCAGTCATGTGACAGACTGATAAACTGGCGCAGAAAGATGATTACTGATGCCCTGGATATTACCAAAGAGCAGAAGGAGATTGTCGCATGGCAGTGGTTCTATAATAGCATGATGGATTTATATACTTATTATAAAGGTAGGCAAAAGTAAGGTTTAACATAACGGGTAGTAAGGACACCCACTAGTTAGATACCTTATTCTTATCTGGCAGCCGGAAAGACGGCAGCCTACCTTCCAATAAAAATATACAATTATGAAGAATATTTATCATATACATCAGTCTTCAAATTCCTATTGGGATAGCCGTTGGACTGACACAGATTATTATCTTTGCGACAGCGAGGATGAGTATCAGCAGAAATTAGCTGAATATACCGAGAAGCGTAAGCAAATCGAGAAGGAGTTCAAGGAGAACCCAACGGAACTTAGCAAGAGTCGCGCACTATTCTTGCAGCTCAGCAAGGAACAGAAGGTGCATGCCAGCGAATACTACTACGGTCATGAATGGTGCGGCAAGGAGTTCGATGCTTTCGGTTTCTGCTGGAGTGAGAGGTTGGAGAGAAGCACGCATTACAAGTACTTCTTGAAGCCGGGTTCCGTAACAAATGAAAGCGTAAGTTCTGCCGTTGGCAGATTTACAGGATATGGAAGTTAAACCTAATAAGATTGGAGGTGAGTCATGTAGAATTAAGTAAAATCATCGTTAATCAATGGTCGGGATTAAATAACAAAACAATGTTTGATATTCTTTATTTTGCGACAGCTCGGAAAGACGGCACCCGACCTTTAATTTTAAAATAATATGGAAATAGAAGAATTAATAAAAATAGCAGAGTCTGATTCCTGGACTGTCACAGAAGAGGAATACACTAACTGGAAAGGATTGCTCTTTTCAAGATATTCACCTGCAGGTCAAGACTTTTCTATATCAACCGGACCATTTGAAAGTGCGGAAGAATTGCTTGAACACATAAAAGAGTATCATGACAACTTTGACGTCGATTATGAGACCTATATTTGGTTAGATAGCGACGGACACGGAAAGAATGGTGCCCCATATCACATAAAGGATGTTGTTGAGGATATGGAGTACTGTAAGAAGATGATTTTGGACTTGTATAAATTATTACTTGGCGCTTATGAAAAGAAGTGAATTATTTATGGCTTGTGCCAACGAGTATAGTTACAGATGCAATTCCGATTGCGAAAACTGTCAGTTATACCTTCGTTACTTAAAAGAAAAGGAGGATTAATCATGGATGAGAACAAAGATATCATCAATGTAAAAAAGTCTAGTATAGAAGCAGACTTCCCTATCGGTCAAAAGCTTTCTATCAATGGCATTAATTGTGTTGTGGCAAAACGAGGGTCTTGTCCAAATTGTATTGTATGTATTCCAAACGTTCATCGCGATGACGTCGAGATAACTTGCGAAGATTTAGCTTGCCTTGCACGTGAACGTAAAGATAGAACTAGTGTTCATTTTAAAAAGATTTAATTATGAAGGTGCACTTGATTTATAAAGAAGATGCCTGGCACACAAAAGGGAGCGGCAAATTGCTCAGGGTAGCCGATAACCTTCAGAAATGCTACGCAACAGCCGAGGCTAACGGAGCTTCGGAAGAGCAACTTAAAGATTTGCGCAATATCGGGCAGAGCCAATGTAGTGGTAAAAACTATGAGTTTAATATTGAAACATGGGAGGTAACATAATATGAAATATGATGTTTGCATTCAAGAAACTTTGAGTAAGACAATAACCGTAGAGGCAGAATCAAATACGGATGCTTGCTCCATGATTAGAGAAAAGGTTAAGAATGGTGAGATTGTCCTTTCTGCCGACGATTACACCGGTTGTAGAATTATAACGGCACAGAAAGCGTATGGAAGTGAAGACAACGAAGACTGAGTTCAGAGAACTGCTTAGTGTTCTAGAAAAAGCAGCAGCTTTTATTAATGAAAAATCCACAAGGCCCAAAGACTTTGATTTGGCTAGAAGATTAATAAGGTCAAAGGCTTTGCTAGCGAAAAGGAATGGCAGTCTTCAAGGAGAAAGCGGCGATAGTCATTAACGGCATCGTGTACGTAGCGGAACCAATGGATGATTGCGAGGATTGTGCGTTTTGTACGGGCTTGGCACAATGCAGCGTAGATTTCATTTGCATCTCTATGAGAGAAGCTTTCCGTAAGGGATTCAGAAACAAGCCCATCGGTTTCAAAAAATGGAAAGGTTATGAAAGGATCAGAAACATTCAAGAAGGTAATCAAGGCATATCTTGACAAGCGTGCAGCAGAGGATGAATTGTTCGCAAAGGATTACGCCAAGCCTGGCAAGAATATCGATGATTGCTGCGACTTTATTATCTCAGAGGTCAAGAAATCCGGAAGGAATGGCTTTGACGATGATGAGATTTACGGAATGGCAGTTCATTATTATAATGAAGAAGAAGTCTCATTCACTAAGAATCAGAATTGCACCATTGTTACAAATCTCTCAGACCAGACCAAGGAGAATCTGGAGAAGAAGGCTGAGGAGGAGTTCAAGCAAGCCAAGATCATGGAGCTCAAAAAGAAGGAGTCCGCAGAGAAGGAACGCTTGAAGAAGAAAGCCGAGGCTCAGAGAAAGAAGGATGCAGAGATTGGGCAGTTGAGTTTGTTTGATTTTTAAATATGTGAGTTATGAAGCCAAGAAATAAGACAGAACGTGAAGTTGTAAAACTCTCAGATAGAATACCGGAGTTATCAGACAAGCAACGTGAGTGGGCCATCAAGACTTGCATCTCTGAAGATGATGCCTACAAATACAGTGATAGATTTTCTAGAGGATGCTTCTACCTTGTATGCACATTCAAGGGATGGCAGGTTCTCAGGTACTTCCAGGTAAGAGTGAAGTTCCGGTTCCACAAGATGGTTAAGGAGAAGATTTACTTCAAGGAGTGTATGCAGCAATGGTTGAAAGACGGGGAATATGTTTTTCTTGCCAAGCAGCGAACCAGCGGATATATAGAAGATGCTTTTTCTGCTTTCGGAAAGTTGGAAGTAAGAACGCATACTGTATGGAGTTTCTTGGGTGATCCTCGTGATATTGGATTCGATGGAGTATATTACGCTTCAGTCCAAGGCAAGTATAAATATGCTCTCAGAGACTTCGGGGAAAAGATTCTGTGTGACGAAATCTTCCGTTCCGTCAATGCTAACCCATACAATGAAACTCTCATGAGACGTGATATTGATATGTGGAAGGTGTGTAAGTACCATGAAGCTGTCTTCGACAGAGAAAAAATGTCTGCCGTCAAGATTGTTGTCAGACACGGAAAGGCTTCTTATATTTACGATAGCTTGTGGTGGGATATGCTCGACAGTATTATGTATCTTAAGAAAGATGTACGTAACCCTTCTATAGTTTGCCCGGAGAATCTTCGTGAGGCGCACGACAAGTGGCTAAAGGCAGCAGACAACAAGAAAAAGAAAATGGAGGACAGAATGACTAAGCTGCGTTTGATTGCGGAAGAGAAAATGCAACTCAGATATCTGGAGCAAGCCGCTAAAGCCGAAGAGGAGAATAAGAAAAAGGCAGAAGCAATGGCTAATGTTTATGTTGACAGAAGAAAGCAGTTCTTTGACATAGACATAAAGGATGGTGTCATAGACATACAGGTTCTTAAATCCGTCCAGGAGTTCTTCGAAGAGGGCAAGGAAATGGGGCACTGCGTATTCAGAAACGGCTATTACGATGTGAACAGAAAGCCGAACTGCCTCATACTTTCTGCCAAGGTAAACGGGCAGCGCATGGAGACAATCGAAGTAAATCTAGCCGATGTTACCGTCGTTCAATGCCAGGGTCACGGAAACATCAATTCCGCTTTTCACGATGCCATTCTGAAGCTTATCAAAGATAATCTGTGGCAGATAGAATCCAGGCTCCCGAACAGGGCTAGTAGAACGGCGTAATTTTTAGTATTTTTGGCTAAAATTTTCGTTTGATATATTTGCATATATCGAGATTTTTTCGTACCTTTGCGTATGAGAAGAGCCTATTTTGCGGTGTTTTTGACTATCCAAGCCGCATATATGCACAATTTTATGTTAAAATATAGTTAATTTTAGATTTTAGGTATTTAATCATTAAATATTTTATTAAATTTGCAGCGATGGAATACGATTACAGTAAGCTCAGAGAGTTCATCAAGCGTTGTAAGTGGCAATGGGCCACTTCAATGATAGACGTTCCTCATGAGTACATTCACAGAGACAAGTGCGCATTGACAAACGACGAGTTCTATTACTTCGTCAGCGCACAGCGAGACAATGGAGTCCATGAAAGATGGGGGAAGTATAATTTCCCTTACCTTTACATTGATGGTTACAAGTATTGGACGATGGGTGACCCATTCGAGACTACTTGGATTTTGAACAGACAGAAGGTTTTCAACGAGTTCGACTTCCTGGAGTGGCCGGTACCGCGAATCTATTCGAATCAGGAAATGGACGTGATGGCAAAATCTATCATGTTCACGTTCAAGGACAGAAGATTTTTCGAGGCAGGCATCGGAAACGGAGACTTCGTCGCCTACACCAAGATAAAGCCGGAGATGTATTATGGAGTTGATCCTAGCAAGAAAGCAATCAAGCAGTTCAGGGAGAAGACCTCTGGTTTTTTCCGAAGATGTTCTACTATTTCTTTTGAGGAGGCGATAAAGAAATGGATGTCGGCAGACAGCGTTGTTGTTGCTCTCTTCGGTACCGCTTCCTACTTCATGCCTCAGTATCTCCGCAAACTGGGCGAGAGTGGTTTGGATTATTGCCTTATGTTCTACAAGGATGACTACACCCCTGCAGAGTTCGAGGAAATGCACCATTTCACCTATGACAGAATGCAGTTGAAATCGATGTTCCCGAATTGTAACATATACAATCACAAGAATTTCGTAACCATTTCAAGTAAAAAAATCACCTGGCAACAGGCAACAGTAGAAAATGAATTATTCCCAGTATGATAAAATAGCAAGTAAGTACGACACTTTGTTTCGTGATGAAATGAGTCTCGTTGAGAACCGTGAGGTGGGGCAAATGCTCCCACCTCTCAGCGGTTCAATCCTAGACATCGGATGTGGTACCGGCTTGCTGACAGAGATTGCAAAAATCGACCCACAGGAATATCTAGGAATTGATCCTAGTAAAGGAATGTTGGAGCAGTTCACTAACAAATACCCAGCCTATAAGGATAGGGTTGTATGTGAGCCTTTCGACGGAAAGAGTTTAGATTGCAGGAATTTCGACAATATCGTAGCATTGTTCGGTTCCCCATCTTATCTTTCCCGTTATGCCGTTCTGGCAATATCGCAGTGCAAGGCTCGCAAGTTCTTGATGTTCTACAAGGAGAAATATCATCCGGTCACTTATGAGAAGTGTGATGTGGAGTTCAGACATTTTTTCTATTCAAAGAAGGTCTTGTGCAGTCTTTTTGGTGAAGAAAATGTATCAGAGTATCACAATTATTTAATAGTAAATTGCGTATGACATCACAGAAAGGTTTGCGTTATGATGGCAGTATTGACAAATACCCCATCACAGAAGGCGAGATTTACAGTTTAGGCAATGGTAGCAAGATTACCATTGCCGATATTACTTTGGGGCTTCCGGAGTTTTCAAAGAATGCCGATTGTGTATTCATCGACCCGGCAGGAAGTAAAGGTGTCCTCAAAGCGTATTATACCAAGGCGGAGAAGCAATGCCCGGTTGATAATTTTGATGAGTTCGTTGCCCACATCAAGAGGTGCATCGAGCAGATTAATCCGGACAGACTATTCGTCGAGTGCTTCTACAGAAATAAGAAACAGTTGGTTCCTATGGTAGAATCGCTGTTCCCTCATGTAAAAATCTACGAGAACACCTATTATCATAAGCCAGATTGCAAGTGCTGGATTATCCAAGGCACCAAGCAGGCAGAAGACTGGGGACTCCATGGAATGGATGAATGGGATGCGGTGTTCAAGATTTGTAAGGATGTTCCGTTCTGCTCTATCACAGACTTCTTCATGGGTCAAGGACTTGTTGCCCAAGCAGCCTATGCCGCAGGTAAGGTGTTCTATGGTAGCGATATGAACAGAAACCGTTTGGCAGTAGCCATCAGCAAGGTTGCCAAGCGAGGTGGAGAATGGACAGTTACTAAATAATTACGCATATGATTAAACTCTCTCAGATTATCATCCTCAACGTTCCGAAGCGAGAACGTGAGGGCAAATACCTTAAGAAGTTGATAGAGACCAGCACGAAGCCTTATGGTATTCCTGTCAGTATCTCTATGGACCGAGGTAAGGGTCTTTGGGACAATTATTCCCAAGCGTTGACGCAAGAGGTAGCGGAAGGAACCCATCGCATGATTATCCACGATGACATTACCTTTGACCGCAACATTCTTGCCAAGATTTTACATATTCTCTCTTTTGCTCCCGAAAACAATGTTATCAGTTTCTACAATCCTACAAATGGTGACTATACTGATTGTTACGCAAAGGGCAAGCACGTTATTTCTACAAAGACTAATTTCTGGCTGCAGGCTAGCGTATATCCAAATGACCTAGCCAAGGATTTTGTTGAAACATCAAACAAGATGACGGATGATCAGACACGTTATGATGATTCGCGCCTTAAGGCATACCTTCAGGCAAAGGGTATCGACCTTTACGCTATCGTTCCCGGTCTGGTTCAGCATTTCGGTGCATACAGAAGCACGTTCAACAATCCAGGCGCCGTAGGTGGCATTCCTCGAAACAGCAAGACCTACGACAACCAGTTTGATGTAGAGTCTGTAGATTGGGAGAGTGAGTTCAAAAATCCTTATTTGGCTAAGTCAAGCAAGGATTGGGTTAAGGAAATCGTAAACAAGGAATTTCTCGATGAATACAAAAAACTCTAAGGAAAATCTAGCCTTGAAATTGGCGAAGGACAATATCGAGGTTGAGCAGGTGAAGCCGCTGCATATTGAATACGTCAAGGTTGATGACATTTATCCGAATGACTATAACCCTAACACGCATGATGCAGACAGCTTCGACCTTCTCATCAAATCGTTGCTCTATTTCGGATTTACTCAGCCTATCGTTGTCAACCGCTCGACGATGCAAATTGTGGACGGAGAGAACAGATACCGCGCCGCCTGCGTCATCGGATATGAGATGGTTCCTGTATGCTTCGTTGACTTCGACGAAGAGAAGTTGAGATATGCAACAATCATGCACAATGCCGCTCGCGGCCACAACAATAATGAAATGATGGGTAGGCTTAAGAATTACCTTGACACCCATTTCAGTAATTCCAGCGACAAGGTATTATTAAACAATAGAAAGAAATGATATTTTACAGTGACAAAAACGTTTATGAGGCAGCTCTTGAAAGATTCAGATACATCTTTCGGGAGTTTTATGGTAAGCGTAAGATTGTCGTGACGATGTCGGGAGGAAAGGACTCTACCGTGGTTCTCAACCTTGCGCACGAGGTTATGAAGGAGATGGGAATTGAAAAGATTCCTGTCCTCTTCCTAGACCAAGAGGCAGAGACTCCAATGACTATCGAGTACATACGATACATCATGCACTTGCCGTGGGTTGAGCCGTATTGGATTCAGTCATACTTCCAGGAATGGAATGCCTCAAAGGGAGAATGGTTCAATGTATGGGGGCCAGGAGAAAAGTGGATTCGTGAGAAGGAACCAGATTCATATGGTGATTTGGAGATTCCGCACAATCAGTATTTCTCCAAGACCCTTGATCAGGTACACAGAATGCTCTTCGGCAAAGACTACCTAACTTTAGGTGGTGTCCGTATCGAGGAGTCGCCGGCACGATTGTCGGGTCTTACTAGAGGCGAGTGCCTTCCAGGTATTACGTGGGGAGGTGGTGGCGGATATTATAAAGACGGCACACCGAGAAGTCTGGTACTCTACCCTATTTGGGATTGGAAGGTTTATGATGTATGGTATTACATCTTCAGCAACAAGCTTCCGTACTGTAAGCTCTATAACTATCAGTTCACGCAGAAGCCACTCAGAGCGTGCCGAGTAAGTTCCCTCATCCATGAGCAGGCTATCCACGACTTAGGCTTCATTAAGGAAGTGGATCCATGGTTCTACGACAAGCTGGTGCGAAGAGTGGCAAACGTCAATACATCTGTACACGTCTTTAACGAAGTGGCAACATACTGCTACAACTTGCCACCTTATTTCAAGGATTGGGATGAATACGTTGATTATCTCGCAGACAATCTTTGTGAAGACAAGAAGAATGCGGAGACTATCAAGAAAGGCTACCGTTCCGCCAAGAAGAGAAATGTAGCTAAAGCCGGTCATTGCCAGGAGTGCATTGATTACGTAATACATCAGATTGGTTATACCAGCGCTGTCTGTGTCATTGCGGAAGATTTCGGAATGAAGCGCATTCAGAGCGTAGAGCGTTCTTTGCGTCAGTATTTGAGCGACAATTATGTTAAAATAGAAAAAGCTAATAAGGAATATGAATCTTCAAGAGAACATCAAGAAGGAGTTTGATGCTGCCAAGGATAAGGTGCAGTTTTTGAACGACCTCAGAAAGTATATCAGTTCCTTATCTCCGGAGAAAGTCAACCCTGTAGATTGCGTGCTTTGGGTTGACAAGGATATGGTTGTAGCCAACAACTACAACCCTAACCATGTGGCAGATAAGGAAATGCGTCTTCTCTATACATCCGTGAGGGAAGACGGTTACACTATGCCTATCGTTACTATTTGGGACGAGAAGCTGCAGAAGTATGTAATCATCGACGGTTTCCACAGAAACCTCGTTATTCGCAAGTTTGCGGACATCAATGAGCGATGTGGCGGAAAGCTGCCTATCGTAGTTCTAGACAAGGACATCGACCAGCGTATGGCATCAACCGTAAGACACAATCGTGCCCGTGGAAGTCACTCTGTAGATGGAATGGTAAACATCGTCTTCAATATGCTCAGAGATGGTGTGTCTGAGCGTGAGATTTGCGAAAAGGTAGGTCTGGAGCAGAAAGAGCTTGTAAAACTTAAGTATGTTACCGGTTTCGCCAAGATTTTCAAGAGCTATAAGTATAATGCGGCTATCGAAAAGGTTGTCGACGAGAGACGCGTAGCAAGAGAGACAGCCAAGAAGAAGGAGGATAAGAAATGAAAGTAAAGTCAGTTAAGCTCAGTGAAATCTTTCCTTACTATGACAACCCTCGTGACAACACGAATGCGGTTGAGCCTACGAAGGAGAGTATCAAGCGTTTTGGATTCGTTAAGCCTATCCTCGTTGATAAGGCAGGTGTAATCATTGCCGGTCACACAAGATACGTGGCCGCTTACCAGTTGGGTATGGAGTTCGTTCCTGTCGTTTACTCGGATATGGACGACGAAATGGCAAAGAAGTACCGCATCCTCGATAACAAGCTGGCAGAGAAATCTTCCTTTGATGAAGACCAGCTTTTGGAGGAATTGCGCAACATGGAGGTTCCTACCGATATGCAGGCATTCTTCTTTGAGGATATCAACCAGATGCTCAACTTCTCCCTCGACAGCATCAACCAGCAGGCAGAAGAGTATGGTGGCTTCCAGGATGACTATTCTCAGGTTGATGAGGAGAACTTCGAGGCTCCATCCAATGAAGAGGCTGGCGAAAGCGAGGAAGCTTCTTCAGATGATGAGGAGGAGGACCCTGCCAAGGATTTGTTCGTTCTCAAAGAGCGCGAGGACGGTTCACATTATATGAAGGTCGTTTGCCCGTATTGCGGAAATATGGAAACAATAGAAATTGAGGATTAACAGGTATGGAAGAGATTAAGATTAATGACAAGGTAATTGAGTTACCTATTGACAGCATCGTGCCTCATGACGGTTCGCACAAGACCGACGAGACGGCAGTACAGGCAATCATGCAGTCTATCAAGGATTTCGGCATCACTCAGCCTATTTCTGTTGACAAGAACAACGTGATTGTAACCGGTAACGGTGTATATAAGGCTGCTAAGGCATTGGGAATGGATAAGGTTCCATGCATCCGTGTCGACTATCTGACTGACGAGCAGATTAAGCAGTATAGAATCGCTGATGACAAGACGTCCGAGTTCGCCACTTGGAACGAGAAGAAGCTTCGCAAGGAGCTCTCCTATCTCGGTGATCCTAACAGCATTCAGTTTGCTTTCGATGAGAGCATTGCCGGTATGCTTGGACTCAACGCTAAGCCAAAGGAACAGAAGCCTGCGGCCGCACCTTCAAAGGCTGAAACTAACCATACGGCTAAGAAGGTCGTAACGGAAGCCCAGAAGGACCAAAAGTTCAAGGAGGAAATGAAGGGCGTTGAGGAGAATATCCAGGTCAAGCCTTCTGAGTATTATGAGTATAATTGTTCCGCTTGCGGTAAACTAGTAAAAGTTAAGAAGCCATGACAGATGAATCATCACAGCCGAAAGTAAAGTCTTTCGTACATAGAATCCCCAATCCTGTTGGAAGACCATACAAGATTAAGTCTTCTCAGGAATTATGGGATAAGTTTGTAGCTTACTGTGATGATGTTGAAAATGACCCTTGGCAGCAAAAGACTGGTAGCAACTCCATTGCAGGCGGCAGCGGCAAATCCACAAATTCCATGAGACAAGAGGTAAGGGTTTTCAGAAGAGCCTATACCCTTGTCGGATTTTGTGCTTTCTGTGGCATCGTTCAGAAATGGGCTGATTTCAAGAGAGGTAATCTTAAGAGACCAGGCTTTGAGCAGGTGATAACACAGATTGAGAATGTCGTGATGGCACAGCAGATTGATGGTGCCATGCTTCATCAGTTTGATTCCAGCATTGTTGCAAGGCTCAACGGATTGGCAGATAAGCATATTCAAGAAGTAACCGGCAAGGATGGTGAGGACTTCAAGTTCCCTAAGCTGTCCTTGGATGATATTAAAGAATTACAGAAGATAAATGGACTTTGAGAAACAACGTTTTCTTCATAAGCAGTTAGTGGCATCGTCCCTGCTGCAATTCACTACTAAGATGTTCGCCTATACTGCTCGACGTGAGTATGTAATAGGCGAACATCACAGGATTATATGTGATGCGCTCATGGATGTGATAAGAGGAAAGACGAATAAGCTGATTATCAACATCAGCCCTCGTTACGGAAAGACCCTCTTGTGTTCACAGATGTTTATCGCATATGGTCTTGCGCTGAACCCTGCTTCAAAGTTTCTTCATATATCTTATTCCGGAAGTCTCGTCCAGGACAATTCTATGGCAGTCAAGGACACGATAACTTCTACATATTTTCAAACACTATTCCCGAATGTCAAAATCAGAAAGAACGATAACACAAGATCAAAATGGAGCACAACGGCAGGTGGTGGTGAGTATGCTACATCTACCTTGGGTCAGATCACAGGTTTTGGTGCAGGTCAGCCAGACTGGACCGAAGAAGACATAAAGAACATGGATAAGTTTATGGCTACGTTCAACCCCGGTCACTTTTCGGGAGCCATAGTTATCGATGACCCTTTACGACCGGACGATGCTTTGTCCGATAACGTCAGAGAGTCTATCAACAGACGTTTCGAGACAACCATCCGTAACCGTGTAAACTCACGTCATACGCCAATTATCATCGTCATGCAGAGGTTGCATGAGCACGACTTGTGCGGTTACCTTCAAGAGATTGAGCCAAATGAGTGGAAAGTTGTCTCCCTCCCGGTAATACAGACAGACGAGGACGGAAAGGAGAGAGCCTTGTGGCCGTGGAAGCATACGCTGGAGGAGCTGTATAAAATCAAGCATGCCAGCGAGTTCGTATTCGAGACACAGTACATGCAGAACCCTACCCCTATGGAAGGTCTTATGTACCATGCCTTCAGAACATACGATGAGCTGCCGGACAGAAGGTATGCAAGAATGATTGGCAACTACACCGACTCGGCAGATACCGGTTTCGACTTCCTTTGCTCTATATGTTTCGATGCACACGATGACGGCTACTATGTTACCGATGTTCTATACACCAAGCGACCAATGGAATATACGGAACCAGCGCAAGCCAATATGGTTAAGCGCAATCAGACAGACGTGTGTTTCGTTGAAAGTAACAATGGTGGCCGCTCTTATGCCCGCAATGTCGAGCGCATAACAAGGGAACACGGAAACAGAATCACCCAGTTCGTAACGTTCACGCAATCGAAGAACAAACAGATTAGAATCTTCACTCGCTCCAGCGAGGTAAACAATAAACTAGTTTTCCCTTCTAATTGGGAACAGTTGTGGCCGGAGTTCGCCCATGATATGAAATCCTACAGAAAGGAAGGATATAACGCTCACGATGATGCACCGGACGCTTGTACGGGCATCATAGAGAAGTGCGAGGAGTGGCTTAACAATGCTACCGACGCACAGCTCAGACGTGGCGGTTTCTTGTAATTTCTTTTTAAACCATGTTAGCTAGGCGTTTGCTCATGAGAGTAGGCGCCTTAACTGGTTGAATATCAACCTTTTATAATTTGGTATTTTTAACTAAAATAATCGTTGGTATATTTGCATATATCAGAAAATTTTCGTATCTTTGCATATAGATAAGAGGTAGTACTTTTGACTATTCAGAGCCTACCTTATAAGTTGAACCAATTAAAATTATAAAGATTATGGGTACTTTGTTAGTTACATTCTACAAGGAAATGTTTCACGGCATGGATGACAAGACCTTAGAAAAGGTTGAGTTCGAACATAAGAAGGACGTGAACAAGAGTGATTACGAGAACATGACAGATGCTTACGACATTGCGGTAAGCAGAGGCCACAACCCTAGTAAGAACATTTCAATAAAGGAGGTTTAGCTATGGACGGTATTTTTGAGACAAAGCTTCTTAAATACAAGAAGCACATCATCCAGGTTTTTGAGGATATGTTCGGTCAGAGATACGTCTATATCGATGGTCAGACACAGACTTATTCTATTAACAATGCAAAGAGAATGATTAGCCTATGTTGTCAACAGTAATATTCACGGATGGCGCCCAGAAGAATGTGGAGCCATCCAACGGGACGGATTTCTCATTGGAGGAGTTGAGGGGATTTGTAGGTGGCCACATCGAGTTGGTCCGACTCAGCAAGTCGCAGGTAATGGTAGTTAATGAGGAAGGCAAGGTTTACGACCTTCCTCAGAACGAGAACGCCACGATGCTTGTGAACATAGCAGGCATCAGAGACGTAATAGTAGGTAATGTATTAGTTTGTGACATCAATAAAATCAAGTAATATGGATAAGAATGATTTGATGAAGTACCTTGTAGAAGAGGCAGAGTGTAGTGAGAGTGAAGTAGCCGAAATGACTAACACGGAGTTGCTGGATCATTGGCTGGAGTATAACGGAATTTGTGGTTTCACAGAGGACATCAAGGATGTAATTGAGGCTGCTTTTGATGTAGATTTGGAGGACTAGCAATGTACAAAGAGAATATAGGAACTGACAGATATGGGCGCACGATGTGCCTATATCACTCCTGCAACACGGTCTATTGCGACCACGTCAAGAACGATAAGGTTGTCAGGACAAGTCAGATTAAGGTAGATAATGACATCATCTTAATGTTCAGTGCTTCGCATACGAGCGGAGCCTACATTTACGATGAGATTCACAGAAGATACGGGAAATGGCTATGAAAAAAATTATCACCATTGAAGTAGAAAGCTCTAGTGTAGAGTGCTACAGTAGCTTCTATACGGACCTGGAGTCTTTCGTCACGCACAGAGTGAATGGTACTCCATTGAGAATTAAAATAACCTCAGATATTAAGTAGCGTATGAAACCAATGTTAGCAACAAGATATTATCCGTCACAGACGAAGTTTCCTTGCTTCGCCCAGCCTAAGTACGATGGAGTTCGTTGCATCCTTCATGAAGGAGAAGACGGAGAGATTCACCTCACATCGAGAGGTGGTAAGGAATATGATGTTCCTCAGATTAAGGCTTGGGGAGAGAAACACCGCGGTATGCTTCCTTTGGATGGGGAGATATACAACCACCAGGAATTGACCTTCCAGCAGATATGCTCTGCTGTCAAGTGCCGTTCTGCTATGACTGACAAGCTACGTATGGTTATCTACGATGCACAGATTCCGGGAAGCTTTTCTTCCAGATGGAAAGTTCTGCAGGAGGAGTTTGCTTCCATTGATCCAAATGGACCGGTGTACCTTACGCAGACTTTCGTTGCCCATTCAGAGAAGGACATCAAGCGATGGCACAAGATATTCGTTTCCACCGGTTACGAGGGTGCCATTATCAGAAATGCAAATGGAACCTATACCGAGGGCAGAAGCAATGACCTTATGAAGCTGAAATCGTTCGACACGACGGAGTTCAAGGTGGTCGATGTTTTGGAAGCGGAGGGCAATGATGCAGGTACCGCTATATTCAAACTGAAGTGTGGAGAGTACGAGTTCTGTGCCCGCCCGGTAGGTTCAAGGTCACTCAGAGCTCAATACTTAGCCGACAAGGAAGAGTTGATAGGTATGGCGGCGACTGTTCAGCATCAAGGGTATTCTGACGCTGGAGTGCCGAGATTCCCAGTATTGTTGAACATTAGGGATTACGAGTAATGGCAGCATTAAATATTAACGAGTATTACGGCTGCTTCTCTTGCGAGGCTGCTGACGAGCACGGAAATGGTTGCAGACACGGTCTGCTGTTCCCGGTACTGCTTGTGATGGGAAACAAGAGAAGCTGCCCAAACTATAAATTCAAGAAGAAATAACTATGGAGTTAGAGGTTAAGCTAAAAAGAAAGTATGAGTCTAAGACAGAAACTTTCGTCCTGATTAATTACAAAAGAGACTTGCGAAGATGTGTCAACATAACTTATCCAAGAGATTGGGATTGTGAAAAGCTTGATGTGTTCATTCAGAACTTTCACGACGTGAACGTTAGAAAGCCTTTATATGTGTCGGAATGGAGTTCTTTGCTTATGAAAAACAGACTGGAGGAAATTAAGAAACTAGGCTATCGTGTTATTGCTATAAATCAGTTACATGGCTACATAGTAAGAAAGGATGGAAAGTTTCTATCCTTTCAGCTTGCAAAATATACATCAGAGGGAGGAATAAGTCTCACATATCAATACGTGCCATCTCGAAAACATGGAAGTGGTGCTATACAAGGTGGTGAGAGTGGCTATAATTTTGGATTCACCGAGTTTAGTAAAGAAATGCTGAACGATATGATGGACCACCCGAAGCTTTACGGTAAGGTCGAGCACTACAAAGACTTCAATGAGTACCGCCAGCTGAATGCAGGGCGAGAAAAGTCACTCAAAAAAATAATCTGATTTTTTTTGGTTCAACACAATAAAGTACCATATGATGCGTTATTAATCTGATAGACGGATTATTAACTAAAGCTTAGCTACCGGCATGACGGGCGCATCATATGGGAAAAATGCAGAAATTTCTTGTACTATTTATAATAATAGTAATATTTTCTGGTTGCAAAAAGCGTTTCCAAGACATAGCAACTGAAAGGTTTGAGTTTGTTATAGACAGCCTTAACAAAGAAAACATAAAAGAAGACCAAATTGCTATTTCTCATAAGGGAAGGCCAGATGAGGGAAGATTCAAAAAGGAAACATTGATTTGCTGCAATGATACAGCCTTTATACAAACATTTAATCTTCATTGGATTATTTATACTGGTGAACCGGCTGATAAATTATGTTTTTTTGCCATATGTAAAAACAGAGAAGGTAAAGTTTACGAATTATTTAAACCAGTAGAATGGCTAGAGAAAGTTCAAATGGACAGTTATGTAAGTAAGTTAAATGAAAAGAAAGCTTTAATTGATGCTATATATAAAGCATGCTTAATTGCGGGCGAAGAGAAACAGATTTAACTATCTGATTATCAGTAAATTAAATTCGTAATTTAGGTTAAAACATTTGGTAATTTGCCGATTTTTTCGTACCTTTGCATATAGAAAGAAGGTCGTAAAATTGACTAAGAGCCAACTACATACAAGGGCAACTGCAACGTTACGACCTGCCAAGGAGATAAAACCGGGACGCTGGTTCTCTTAGGCGATTTTCGAGGGCGTGACAAGCGGCTGCCCTTCTTTATTAAATGAGCTTGATGGTTGCTTAATACGAAAATCTTATGGCAACAAACGCAGACATGAGCTTGAAAGAGTTCGCAAAGGAAATGCTGGTCGAAGTTAAAAAGGACCAGGAGTGGTTAACAAGACAGAAGGAAATCACCGGTGATCTCCAGGAGAGAATCGATGAATGTTTCAAGAGAGTGCAGAAGTGCGACATGACAAAGGGTGTCTATTCCACTACGCAGATGGCGAAGGAGTTGGGCATGAGCAGCGCACAGAAGTTGTACGAAGAGCTGAAGGAGGTTGGCCTTGCGTTCAACCAGGGTTATGAGTGGATGCTGACAAGTCCCTACTCCACCTATCAGTTAACTGAGGTGACTACACACCTTATCAAGGGCAAGTACGTAAGAAGACCTCTTTGGACGGAGCGAGGCAGACGCTGGCTTCTCGCATTGAAGGAGAAGAACATCATCTGCAACCTCCCGAAGCCGAGAGTGCCGAAGGCTGTTGAGAAGTGTATTGCTTCTCAGTCTGGTGAGAAGAAGGAAGAGGTCAAGGTCGAGCCACCAACACCGCTGATGAAGAAAGCCGAGACACTTAAGGATGAAATCAACTGCCTTTTGAGTCTCATCACAGAAGTCGGGAAGGGAGAGACGATGCTCCTTATGGGAGACATTATGACAATCTCCACCACCATCAGTGAGCACGTGAGCACATTGGCTTTCGAGGCTTACAAGACATTAAATGCACCAGCGAGGGCTTGAACCAATTAAAATTCGAAAAAAGATTTGGATTTTCCAAAATAAAATATTACCTTTGCAGCGGTAAAGGAGAAAGATATAAAGGATTGGGTGAGCCGTTCACACGTCGGCCTTCGGGCGCAGACTTCGGAAGGACCCCAATCCTCTTTTTATTTCAACAACCTCATCGTGTATAAAATTTCGCCATCGGTGAGTTTTGTCTTAAACTCGATTTTCTTTCCATTATATTCAGCTTGATAGACATTGAAGAAGCAATCGTGGTGTTTGCCTTGCTCTTTTCTAACGAACTTTCCGTTAGGAAGCCAATCCTTTATGTTCAAGGCAACTTGTATCGTATCGGGCAGATGAGAGTTATTGATATTCTTAGAATATGTCTCCGTAAGGAATTTCTTATTCATGATTATTTCTTTCTCACCCAAGAACAAATAAAGCCTCTTTGCCGTCTCTTTCTCGTTTATCTGAACTTCTTTCAGATTCTCTGTTGCCCATTCGTTGATTGACTTTGTGAGTTTAGCTTTTGTCTCATTCGATACTGATGGAATGCGAACAGTCTTCTTTTTCTGTGTTTTCTCAACCTTGGCATATTGAGTGATATAGGATGATTGCCTTACCTTGTCTTTATTGTCATTCACCCAATTTGTGAAGTTCTTAGGCATAGCATTGCTTGGCTGTTTACCACTCCAATACTCTTTCTCGCTCATTATTACCGGGATGGCATAGCACATACAATTTACGTGCCAACCAACCCAAGGAAAATAACTCGGATAGACACCTGCAAGCAAATCACACATATCGTGCTTATGGCTAGGATTGTTGGTTGTCTTTATTTCTTTACCTTTAATATAGTCCATCCTAGCCCATCTTTCCTGCTCGGCAGAACGGTAGGCCATGTTTATCTCGTTACGTGCCAGACGCACGCTTCTGTACTCACAGTTCTGAATGGTTATTGCTTTGCCGTATTTCTTCTTATAGGCTTTGGCAAGTGATGGATAATCATTAAGGTACTTACTGACCTTCTTACTGAGTTTAACAGCACTCATACCCTTCTCTATGCCGACAGACAGAGATTTCTCCAGAGCCTCCTTTACATCAGCTCTCTGGTTCCATATTCTTTCTGAAAGACCGAGACCTTTTATCTTTCTCTCCATGAAAGCCTTCTTGGCTGCATTATTGTGCTCAAAGTAGGCTTTCTGCTTCGCGTCTGCTATCTTCCTAGTAAAGGTGCCGATTACCCTCTTGGCAAGTAGGTCTTGCAGCGTGTTACTGTTCTTCCATTCGTCCGATATGCCATTATAGACCAATGCCTGCATATTGTTTGAATAGTAATCCAGCAAGGCGTTCACCTTCTTTTCTGTTCTAGGGTAATCATCAAAAGAGAACTCGCCATCCCCATCGAAGTCGGTGGAGGTGGCGATTTTAGCGGACTCCTTGGCAAGAGTCTCATAGATGGAAATGATTTTCCGGGTATAAGTATTCAGTCTCTTGCCAAGGTCTTTATATGCCTTTTTCTGATTAGGCAGTTTTGGCTTTTTCATACAATTTCATTTTAAAGTGTTTGCAGCAATCCCAGTTGAGAAGAACGCTCCATTCTTGATATGGGCATTTGGCTAGGATAGGCTGACCTTTAAGGCTCATACTATGGAAGTCAGTAGCATGAGCACACTCACGGCAGAAGTGCCGTTCCTCTTCTTCCTTCTTCTTTCTCATAGCTATTCCTCCGAGAATAAGTTAGGCATAGAAGCTGCTGTTCTTGTGGCCTCTACTTCCTCTTCTCCTTGAATCTCGTTGAAAGTCCTGTCAGGATCATCGGAAAGACCGGCACGCTGGATAGATTCCTTCTGGCTGACGAGAGGCTTATTGCCGTTAGCCTTAAGCCATTTGTCAATCTGGGTATTCTCATCCTCCTGGATGAATGGAGTGATGATGTGCTCTATAGTAATCTCATCCATTCTAGCTGCCCACTTCGTGTTCATCTTGGAAAGGAACGCCTTTATGACGTTGGCCTCTCTCTCGAAGCCTTCAATCCAGGCGCCAGTCTCCTCTCCTATCTTAAGATGGGCATCCATAAGGAGTGTCTTTCTCGAATCGTAGCCGATATTGCCAAGGCTCTTCATGTTCTCGAAACTGATGTCCGGCATCTGAGACTGCATGAAGAAAAGCTTGACGAGAGTGTCAACGTGATACTTAAGAGCCTCGATAGCCTGCTGCCAAGACACGTAGCTAACATCGCCGTCTTCGCTGACTCTATACACCCTCTTGCTCTCTCCCTTTCGCTCCATTCCAACGATGGCACCGGCAATCTTCAAGACAGGAGCGGAATTGTATGCCACAACATCGCTGTTTCGGGAAATGGTGTACTCGATATTCTCACGGATAGGTTTCAATCCTTCCCAGCATGGCTTGTGCCGGTACCAGAACACGGCTGGAATCTTGTCGATAGAAATCTCATTATCATCCACCAAATTCCATCCGGACTCTTCGTCGTCTGAAGACAGGTCCCACTTGTAATGATGGTCTGCGGTATAGGTCTCGAAGAAGGTGTGCTCTGTGTCAGTAACCTTACGCTTATACTCGAATGACAGAGCAAGCAAGTCGTCATACTCATCAAAGTAAGGATAGATGTCAACTCCGTCCATTGGAGAGAATGTCTTACATTTCAGTTTGTACTGACTGTCGAAGCCGTAGAGCTTGTTAGGCTTCTTCTGCGTGTACCAAAGTGTGAACATCTGGCAAGAGGCGTAATAGCACTTTGCTCTGTGCATGTTCACGGCATCAATGTGTGCACAGGTGTAGATTTTCTCGATTGCACGCACAATCGTCTTCAGTTCCTCGTCAGCCTGATCATACGTATATACACGCTTGACCGGTATAGCCATTGTGAACTCAGAGATTCTTCGTGTAAGAAGCTTCTCCAATCCGATAGGCAATCTAGCTGCCTTTTCTACTATTCCGTCATCAAGCGTTCTGTCCTGTCTGCCTACGTGGTCTTCTACGATTTCATGGAGCATAGGCTCATACTCAGATAACAGGGTACTCCAAAGTGGAATATCCAACACGCGTTGTTTCAGCTCTCCTATGATGCTGCCAACGTCATTTCTTTTAAAAAGTTCATTAAAATCTATCATAATCTTCGAAGTTTTGATTTGGCAAAATTACGGATATATTCGCATATATTTAACGGTTTTAGTATTTTTAACTAAAATAATCATTAGTATATTTGCATATATCAGAAAATTTTCGTACCTTTGCATATAGATAAAAGGTAGTACTTTTGACTATCCAGAGCCTACCTTATAAGTTGAACCAATTAAAATTATAAAGATTATGAACAATTCAGTTGAAACAAAGAAGGCAGAGGTTAGAAAGAACATCGAGAATATGTTTGAGTCAGCCACAAAGAAGATAAAGGACATCATTTCAGTTTGCCCTGATTGGGAGGTAGAGGGTATAGACTTAGGCTATAAGTCACTTATCGTCCACTTGAACTTGAAAGGAGTCGAAAGAGACAGAGACCTGGTGATTCGCTATCAAGCTAAAGTTGGTAATTTCCAGGAAGAGTCTTTCAACACCAATGTGGCAAGCTGTGGAGAATTTGACCTTATTGAGGCGAACGATAATCTTAAGTACTACACAGCGGTTGGAGACATACTCAATCACAAAGACATGGTTTCACTTTTGAAAGAAACTATGGTTTATTTCACAAACAAACTTATTGAGTTGCGTGAAGAATTTGATAAATAAAGAAAGGAGGATTAGTTATGACAAAGCAAGAAGAAATCGATATTCTACAGTCCTTGAAGGGCGATACCTATTTCGCTCAGTTCTTCTGTAGCAAGGACATTGATCAGATGTGTCAGAACATCAGTAACGACTTCGCCATTGAGGGCGGATGCGGATTCAGTCAAAAAGCAGAAGCTTTAGAGCGAATTAACGCAGACCTCAAAAAGGAGATTCAACAGAAAATCTATGATTTAGGAATGGAACTTATCAAGGACCTAGATAAGGGATTTGATGAGGATGCCATCTATCAGTTGGTTAAAGGCGAGGTCGGAGTAGATGCCATCATCAAGTTCAAGCGTAAGAACGATTTGGAGCTTACGGATAAGGAGATAGATTATTTGGTATCTAAACTTCCATGATTATGAAGCATATATGTAGTAATTGCATAGCTTCCGAGATATGCTATAGTGAAGGCAAGAAGCCTAATGACACTTGCCTTCATTGGGAATGGAGATATGCAGGTTTATGGTTTGATAATTAAAAAGTAAGACAATGGGAAAAGAGAAAGTTACAGTAAACGATTTGAAGGTTACACTCTCAGAGCTTGGTGTAACATCTGGCTTGAAGCAGGAAAAGATTATTCAACGCCTGCAGGTCAATGGCTGTTTGATTGCAATGGTAACAGATGTATTAGATCAGCTCATCAAGGATGAGCAGGGCATGTTTAGGCTGTTAAGCGTTCGCTACAAGCAAGAGCAGAAGATGCACTACACTCAAATGCAGGATGCAGCCAAAAAGTACTACTTCCATTTGAAACCCTTTAATAAGAGTTTCTTCGGTGATGAGAATATTTGCGCCAACCTGGAGGATAACGCAAATGACATCTATGAAATCATCAAGCTTCTTGCGGACCACACTAACGACCACAAGGATATGGAAGTGATTAAGAGAAACCTCAGAAAGAGAAAGTTGAACCATCATATTTTCGATTAAGATTATGGCAGATTATAAAGTTGAAGTAGATTTATCGGAGTTGTTTGATGATATGACCATCAACGAGCAGAAGAACTTCTTAGTTGATAAGTTCTGTTCCTTACCTATAGATAAGATGGTAGAGGTAGTTGGCGAAATGCTGGAGAACCTTAATGGCGATCAGACAGCCAAAGTTATAGAAGACGCTTTTGACAACTTGCATGAGCAAGCCCAGGAGCACGTAATCAACTATGTGAAAGGGTAAGGTTATGATGTTTGGTAAAATGATAACTCGCAGATGTCTGCTTACGCTGAGTGGGGGGGGCAAAGATTCAAGCCGTTCTCACGATGCCGAAGCCGACAAAGCCCATTTTCCCAAAGGAAATGGAGCGTCAGTTTATTAAGAGTTTTAATGAATCGCAGCCAGATATGGTTCATAAGGTTATTAAGTGTCACATAATGAGAAATTAATGATATGGAAAAGAATATTAATTTAGCGAAAATCTTAAATGGTAAGCCAGTAAATACGAAGTTGTGGTCTCCCTTATTTGGAGATGTATATACTTCAAGCATATGCAGCGAAGATACTATAATAGTAGTAAATCACCATGCTGAATCATCTTCTTTCTATAATAATGGCAAGTACTTTGATCATGCAGAAGCAGAACCTCTATTGTTCCCATCAAAAGAAATGCGTGATTGGAACAAATTTGCTTGGCAGAAGGGCGATATCTTGGTTAATGAGAATAATGCGCATATTATCTTCGAAAAGTTTAAAGATGATACATATACAACCTTTATAGGTAGACATTATCTTAATAAGAATTATAAAAATTATGTCCCAGGACGCTATACTTGTGTTACCCAACATTTTCATATTGAAGAAAGTAATGCTGCTCAAATCTATATATATAATATTGAGGAAAAAATTGGTGGCAAACTCGATCTTAAAACTTTGGAAATAGAAAAGCCTAAGTGTGAGTTTAAGACATTCGATAAAGTATTGGGGCGAAATGAGAAAGATGATGTATGGGAAGCTGACCTCTTTTCTCATTATAAAGAAGAATCACAATATCCTTTTCGTTGTATCGGATTTAGTCGTAAGTATTGTATTCCTTACAACAAAGAGACAGCACATCTACTAGGAACGACTGATGAGTGGAAAGGAGGTGAGGGATGAAAGGATTATGTAGTTACTGCTCCAGATATTTTTTTTGTAGCAAAAGACCCAAACAAAATGAGGAGGATGTAATACTTTGTTCAAGCTTTACCCAGAATAATGATAACGAAGAAAACATTTGGGAGCAGAGAAGATATGAGATAGCAAAAGATGTTGCAGCAGGTCTTGTACAACGTCCTAACTCTACGTATGACAGTGTTGTTAATTCTGCCATCAAAATCGCAGATAAATTAATAGAACGTTTAAAGGAGAAATAAGTTATGATAGACGATAAGAAAATAGAAGCTGCCAAGGAAGAAATCTATGAAGATAGATTTCTGTTAAATGGCGAAGAGATAGTCTTCAACAATGATGAAAAGGAAGAAATGTTCTATGAGGGGGACATCAAAGAAGCTATTGGACTAGGTGCTAAGTGGGCTATCAATGAGTTCTTGGACGATTTGAATAAATTGATTCATCCTGCTAGCGAAGTTCCTAGAAATGATAACGGAAAGATTCTCGCATTCTCAAAAGTGAATAGTAATAAGAAGCTCTACGATATGAACGTTATGTTAAATGAAACTGCTTGTGACACATATCAAGAAATGTGGGAAATTAGAGTTAGAGCATATACTTTTACTGATTGGGTATTTGTGGAAGAACTACTTGATTTAATTGTCAAAGGAGGTGAGTAATGAAAGAGCTTAAAGATTTAGTTGAGGGCGATGAAGTACTAGTTACAGGTATGTCTTACAAACGTATCGCCAAGGTTGATAAAGTGACAAAGACTCAAATTGTTGTTGATAACGCTAGATTTAAAAGAGATTCGGGTTGACAATGTGGTAGCGGTATATGGAATAGGAGAAGAGTATCTGTTCCAACAGAAAAGGAAATATCAGATATTAAAGAAGAGAATTTTCGCAAGAAACTCGTCTACGCTATCAGTTCTTTTGATTTCAAACGCTTATCAACAAATGAGTTAAAACAAGTGTACAATATTGTAAAAGATAAAGAATGAACGAGATTAAAGTAGGCGAAAGAGTAACTATTATTCTTGAAGCTGTTGAACATGACACTTGTGAAGGATGCTTCTTTAAAGGAGTGGCTGGCTATTGTGGTGCAGCTCCACTTGGATTGAAGTGTCTTCCTAAATATCGTTCAGACAAAAAGAATGTAATCTTTAAAGAAGTTAAGGAGTAAAGCTATGAGTGGATTATTATCAATGATTAGTATGCAAACTGAATTGGAATACCAAATGAGTGATTTTCCTTTTGGTTCTCCACGTATTAGATTTAATATTCCGAAAGGCAATATTCCAGCCGACAAACAGAAGTGCCAGCCAAAGGAACAGCATGAGTTCACCATCAAGGGAGTTAAGATCATGGCAGCTTCTAAGAAGGATGCTATAAAGAAGTTTAATCATCGTAAAAAGTAAAGTGTATGTTGTACGAAGCAAAACAGGGAAGTAAGGCTTATAAATACATTAAGAGTATTCTCGATGCAGAATTTGAAGAGCATCAAGCCTACATGAAAAGAGTAGAAGAAGCCGTAGGTTTCAAATTTGAAAAATATCAGGGCTATCAGCCTAACAGAACTCTCACAAGAGAGAGTACGAGATTACCGCTATATGGGTTCTTTCTGAGCGTTACGATACGTTAGATAAGAAGGTGTGGAAGAAGGTAGACGGCATAAAATTGGAGGACGGTTACTATATAGCTATTGCGCCTAACAAGCGTAGTAAGCAAGGTAAGGCAATAGCAGCAGTACTTACATCATATAAATTCTTTACTCATCATTTCAAGATATTGAAGGAACTGAATATCGAAGTTCCGCACGTCAGCCGATTCTCCATCACCCAGCTTTTACGTCACAAAGACCGCATTTTCGTTTACTTTGATGATAGTATTAGAGCTGAGAAGCAAAATCCAGACTTCGTGGAAATCACGATAGGTGAGTATGAGGATTTCATTAATAGCAAAGATTAGAGCGTATGAATAAATTAGAATATATTCCAGGAGATATAGTAAAAATTGAATATGGAGAAGCTACTGGAAAAATAGGTTTCGTAACAAATACTTTTTTAAGAAGAAAAGGTTACTATAGTCTTGTCGTATTTATTGGTAAAGGGTTTCAAGGTTCTTCTAACGACGATTGGATTCTAACTTATAATGATGGGGTATCTCCGATTCCTATCACTACAGATATTCTAGAAAAGAATGGATGGAGAACACAAAACAGATGGTACTATTACTTAGATGTAGCAGAAGGGTTTATTTCTTATATTGGGATAGACTTTAAGCATAAATCTAATAAAGGTCATCTATATGTAGAGGTTGATGGAAATAATATGGTAGAGATACAATACTGCCACGAACTTCAGCATCTTCTCTTCAGTCTTGGTATTAATCACGAAATGGAGGTGTAGGTATGGCATTAGAAGTTGTAGTTTTAGATAAGGATGAATATAAGGCACTTATTGATAATCAAGCTGACGAAGATGAATTAGAGTATTTGAAAGCTTGCCAATATGCTTTAGAAAGTTTTAATAATGTCAGAGGCTTATGCCCTAAGTGTAAAAATCCGTTATAATAGATGGATGGGTTTGTCCTTGTTGTGGGTATGATTCAAGTGGTGAAGAATTATATAAATATGGTGATTAACGCCTTCGGGCACAAGAAGCAAAGCGTATGAATACAAACAGCTATTTACGAATAGAAAATGGATATGATATATCTAAGATAACTGGGGTTATTCCTCAGAATATTGGAGAAGGATTTCAGTTTGATCTTTCTGATAAAACATATACAACTATGGGTAGCTATACTAAAGACAAAAAAAGACTCATGAATATCGAAATTAGTTCTTTTTGTGGTCTTTGTGGTGGAGCAATACATTATTACGCAAAATTGTATATTAAAGTAAGCAATGTGTGTGGTAACAGCTCGGTAAGTGGATATTTGGGTGGAATTGAAATTCCAAATGAATATCAAACCATCAAAGGGGAGTTTGTTAGACCACTCACTCAAAAGGAGAAAGATGAGCAACCAGGCAGATGGGGCCGCTGGTATCAAGTAGGGGATTTAGTTAATGCCTTCGAATCTCTTCAAGAGATCGAGAGTTTAATTAAAAACCTCAAAAAGAAGTTCTCTTCTAAGGAGTGGAAAGTTGAGATAATACGCAATTATTAATTGCCTTCGGGCATAAAAATATGATAGTATGCTTATAAGTGAATTTATTCAACAGCTTCAAGACCTTTGTGATAATGAAGGTGATATGGAGATAGTGATAGTAACAGGTAACAACGGATTGGGTTCTATACCTCATGTTAAGAAATCACCGCTTTACGAACAATTTGAAATTACAAAGCGCCTTCGGGCATAAAAGATAGAATATGACAGTAGAAGAATTAATTAACGAATTATCAAAGGTAGAGGATAAGACTATGGAAGTCAACTTCCCATATTCTCATGGTACACAAGAGAATGGGAACCCCATGAATGTTGATAGTATATCAGTATTTGATGATTGTGTTGTGATTTATTAACCATCCTGCAAAGGATATAAATATAAGTAATATGGGTAAACAAAGAAAGAACCCACCTTGTCCTGTTTTTGAGAATATTAGATGTAAATATTCTGTGCAAGGGCAAAAGTGTAGAATAGATGGGTGTTATGACCCAGCAGAAATTGATAGAAATAGTAATATTCATTCTAAAATATAATTAATATGGAAGATTATCAGAAAAGAATGCTCGATGAGCATAGTGAGTTGAAAGACCGTTGGCTAAAGTTGAATGCAGCTTTAGCTAAAGATGGCTTCCGTGAGAAAGTTGGGGACTATCAGTTTAAATTGATGAATGAGCAGTCGTTAGGTATGAAGAAGTACTACCTCGCTTTAACTGCTCGTTTGACAGATATGGGATTGTTGAATGGTGACGCAATGCCTGAGAAGTAACTAACCACCCTCTCCTGTAAAAGGGAGAGGGTAAAAAAGAATAGAATATAGTTATGACTTTAATGAATTTACAGAAAGAAATTGTTTCTATGATTGCTAAGTGTGGTTCAGAAACTCTTGTTGTTAGAACAGACAGACAGAGTTGGATAAGAGATATAAAATGTCTAAAGCACGCTAATATTGATGGTAGAGAAATGGTAATCATTGATTGAGGAGGAATAGATATGGATTTAGCAATATGTTTTGTGGCATTTGTTCTTATTGGAATAATGGTAAGTATTGACAATATAGCCAAAGAGCTTTCGAAAATAAGAAAAATATTAGAAGAAAAGGAGGAATAGTTATGGCACAAGAAGGATGGATATGCCCTAGATGTGGAAAGGTAAACGCACCTTGGGTAATGCAATGTTTCTGTAATAGGAACACTCAGATATTACCTAAAGTCGGTGCTCCTTACTATGAAGGAGACCAAGCAACGTGTAACACAAAGGAGGATAAGCAATGAGTAAAGTAACTGCAATTAATATAATTATCAAAAAGAAGAATCAATTAAGAAAGCATAAAGAGGGATATGTTTCTTACATTAATATTGATGAAGTTCTTGTGTGGTTGAACGATATTCAAAAAGAATTGGAGGATGATTATGACTAGAGAAGAATTACAAAATAAACTTGGCGATGCTATCTGTGAATATAGCAACAAGAACATTATTTCAGAACATAACATCGGCATAGGTTGGCTTTGTGAAGGTCAGTATTGTGAGGAAGCACAAGATGGCTACGCAGCAGAAAATAACATAGAGTTGGAGGACTGAGTATGATACAAAAACAGACATGGAAGGACGAAATCAGAATTTTAATAACTGATGAAGAAAATCTTGGTTCTGTTCAAATATCCATTCCATTATATGTTAGTGATATTTTCGGCAAAGCTGATGCTCTAATATATGCACTCTTTGTAGATAATAATCATAGAAGAAATGGCGTTGCAAAACGTCTGTTACAACTTGCCGAACAACAAGCTAAGCTAAATGGAGTGAAGACAATCGGATTGGAATTTAATAAAGAAGAATCTGATAGGTTTGTTCTAGATTGGTATCTCCGTAGTGGTTATAAACTATTTGATAAGAAAAGTAATTTATTAATTAAAAAATTGGAGGAATAGTTATGTCTTGGTTAGCAGTAGATAAAGGTGGCTGTGAACATATTTTTGCAGAAAAACCTTGCAGAAATGAAAGTAATACATTATGGATTTGCTCTGTCGTATATTTATATGGGCCGAGGTACGCAAATACCGGTTGCTGTTACCTTCCTAAAGGTAGTATTGAAATGCTCATCGGAAGAGAATTGTCTTGGAGCGATGAACCAGTAGAACTTAAATAATTGTGGCATATGAAGAAACAAATAATCTTAGACGAACAAGATATTAAAGAGTTCCACGAGGATGCGGAGCATCTACGTTGGCTATACAATAGAATGGTGTGTGAGCATAGCGAAAATGAAAACTTTGATTACATGCGTCGCTTCGTCAAAATATTCAATAAGTTAAAACAATTATAGATTATGAAGATTAGGTTGGCAAAGAAGATAATGAAAGCAGACACTTATGCTGATTATCCAAGTAAGCATCCTTCACCTTACTGGAAAGCGAAGTTTAAGGAAGCTTATAACGAGTATGGGTGTGTTACGTTCTGTGAAGATTCGAGCAAGTGTAAATACCGCAACAAGTTCGACCATCGTATTGTAAAGGCAGAAAAGATTGCTGCAAGATATTCTCGCAAGCTAATGAATTGCCTTACTAGGTTGGCAGGCAAAACTCCTTTCGAGATTGGAGATATATTAGGTAGTTCAAATAAACTAAAAAAAATATGATTATGAAACAAGAAATGCAAAAATCAATCTTAAAGATTCAAACAGCAGTCGAAACTCTGACAAGACAGAAAGTTATCGATAAAAATGTGTATGACTTTATCCATGGAGAAATCAAATTTCTTTCGGAAAGTGCAGAGAATATAATGGAAGTAAATAACCCCGACGAAACTCTTCTTACCTTCACAGATAAGGAGAAGTATGTAATTCAGCATATCAATCTTGCTGATACATCTGTTCTTTGCGAAGAGTTGAACAGAAGAAAAGACATTGGTGACGATTTCTTTGTAGTAGCAACAGAGAGAAAATAAGTTAGCTTATGGAAAGATTAACTAAAGTAATGGATAAGTATTTATCAGAAGCAAAGAAGAAGGTTCTTACCCTCGCAGTCAGCAAGGAATGGTTCGATATGATAGTGTCGGGCGAAAAGAATGAGGAGTATCGGGAAATAAAGCCATATTGGGCTTCCCGACTGGTGAACCAACAAGCCGAAAGCGGTGAGGTGCTTTTCGATGAGTTTGGCGGTTATTGTCGCGTGATAGGCGAGCTGGAATACAAACCATACACCCACGTTCTCTTTATCAACGGCTACCGCAAAGATAGCTCACGAATTGAGAAGGAGATTGAGAACATCTTCATCGGCAAGCCGAAGAAAGGTCTTTGCCCAGGCAAGTGGTTGGACCATGAGTTTTTCATTATTAAGTTCAAGTGATATGATTGCAATTAAAGTATCTTCCGAGAACATCCAAGAATTATGGAAATGTCCAGACGTTTCAGAGTTAGTAAAGACTGTCAGCGGAGACTGCACTAAACAGACATTGATAGTTAGGTTGAGAAATCGAGAGTTCTATGTTCCTGATGGATTCTATCTCGTGAAAGACGAGAATGATCAATGGAGCACACTCAGCCCATCACTGTACGAACTTATAAAAGACAAGGTTCATGGCGAGAAGTGAGGAGGATATCCGGGAATACCATAGAAGGTACTACCAGGAGCATAAGGAACATTTATTAGCAAGAATGGAAGTCTATCGTAAAGAGAACGCTGAAAGGATTGCTGCAAACAGAAGATATAACAGAAAGAGAAAGAAAGCCTTGGGCGGCTTAACGAACCCAAATATTAAATAATGAGTAGAGGAAAACATTTTAGTGCAGAAGAGATTGAGTTCATCAAGGTTAACGCTTTGGTGATGACGACAACGGAGATTGCAAAGCAGCTCAATCGTAATTATTGGGCCATCCATCGAAAGATGAAGGAAATGGGTATCAGCAAGAGCCACGTGTTTACTGCTGACGAGGATTTCATCATTCGCAGAATGTATGGCAAGTACCCGGTAAAAGCCATCGCTACCAAGATTGGCGTGGATGAGAACGCTATTTACAACCGTTGCAAGAAGCTTAAGCTAACGAAAGGAGGTGCGCAATGATTGTCATAGTTACCGCTATGGATAAGGAATACGACCTTATCAGCGAATGGATTGCAAAGAATTGGCTTGACTACAAAAATTTTCAAAACATAGCTCTAATCAAGTCTGGTATTGGCAAGGTTAATGCGGCATCTTGCTTGACAGAATTTCTTTCGTCGAATACGTCCAGCAAAGTTACAAGAGTTATCTCGGTAGGATGCGCCGGTGCTGCTGTTGCCGGTTTAAAACCTGGTAATGTCGTGATTGGCAATTCGTACTGCTACCACGATGTATATTGCGGAGAGCCGAATGCCAACGGGCAAGTTCAAGGTATGCCGGCAGTCTTTCCTTCTGATTTCTCCTGGATTGATATGGATGAAAGATTCCGATTAGGAACCATAGCTACGGGAGATAGGTTTGTCACTACGAGGGAGCAGGTATTGGCAATTAAGGAGTTTCTTCCTAATTCTTATAACGTATGTGCTATTGACATGGAGTCTGCTGCCCTCGCGCAGGTATGCTACAAGAAGGGTATTGGTTTTACGTCCATCCGAGTTATTAGCGATAATCCCCTGGAGCTGAACCAGACCGAGCAGTATGCAGGTTTTTGGGATAGTCTTGCCGAAAAGGCATTTAGTGTTGTTTGTAAATTATTAGAGAATGATACCAAGTTTTAAAGTTGATCATACGAAACTGAAGCCAGGTCTTTATGTTTCGAGAGTAGATAAATGGGGCATGGAGACTGCTACCACATTCGATATTCGCGTGTGCAAGCCAAACAAAGATATGATGTCACCTGCTGTCGCGCACACAATAGAGCATTTGATGGCGGACTACCTACGCAATGATAGTCCTCTTAGCAATTCCGTTCTGTATTTTGGACCAATGGGATGTCTTACAGGTTTCTATCTTATCCTTAAAGGTACGTGGACTTCAAAGCTCATAAAGGAAATGATAGTAGAAGCCTTCAAGGCTTGTTCGCTATCAAAGACGATTCCAGGTGCATCGGAAGTGGAATGCGGTAATTACAAGCTCAACGACTTAAAAGGAGCAAAAGAGCTATGTGATATGTTCTCAGTATATCTATCCACAGCTGGACCGGATAAGCTCAATTATCCAGATTAATATTTATATGTAACCATAAAGTATTTAATCATTAAGTATATTTCCTTGCAATATATTTGGTGATTAAATACTTTTTTTATAATTTTGCAGCATTACTTATTGCTATCGCTTCGTACTGGGATATTTCTTGAATTTTATTGTTCAATTAAATATTTAGTTAGAATGAAAAAAAGAACGAAGCAAGTTTTAGTTATTCTGAAACCCAAATCAAAGGCGTTGGGGTTCAGTAGAGAGGAGTTAGAGGGTATTGCTGCCGATGTTGCCAATAACTTAGAACTCGATGAAGAAGCCTCAGACGAGGATGTAAACGCAGAGATTGAAAAGCAGGTCAATGCGGTTCTTCCTTATCTTAAGATTGCGCAAAAGACTGCGCAGCGTACTATCCAGAGTTTTAAGGATAGTCAAGACTTGGATGACGACGAGGTCGATGACGATGATGATGACCCTGCCGGCAACAAGAAACCAATCCGCAAACAGAAGAGAGAGAAAGATGAGCAGGTCCCAGCATGGGCGCAGGCACTCATTACTCAGAACAAAGCCTTGCAGACCGAAATCCTCGGTTTGAAGTCAGAGCGTGAGAATGATGGCCGCCGTTCTAAGCTGAAGGCACTCCTTAAGGACAAAGGTACGTTCGGAAAGACTGTCTTGAAGAATTTCGACAAGATGAAGTTCGAGAACGAATCTGAGTTCGATGATTTCTACGATGGTGTTGTGGAGGACTTGGCAGCTATCGATCAAGAGCGTGCTAACGAAGGCCTTGGAAAGCTTGGTGCTCCTGCGGCTCAGAGAAAGCCTAAGAAGGAAGAGGTTGAGGTTATCAAGGACAATGAGATTGATGAGCTTGCCGAAACTATGTAATCTTTAAATTTTAAAAGTTATGTATGGCGTAAGCAAGACAAAAACGTTTGATTCAGGCAAGGAGTCTGTAATCATCAGAAATTACGTGAATGGCATCATGGGTGGTGTCATTCTTGACATGACAGGTTTCTCTGGAGAGTTCATCCAGTGCGGACACATTATCATTCGTGATACCAAGTCTGGCGAATACAAGCCAATGCCGGTAACAGGTGAGGCTTATGCTTCATTGCCGGAAAATCACGAGTATGTAGGTGTCTGCATGACAACTGCTCCTGTAGATACCCCTCATGTAGGTGTTATGACGGCAGGTGAGGCTAATGATAAGGCTGTCCCTTATCCTGTCGATACAATCAAGGCAGCTTTGAAAACAGTCGTTCCTACTCTTCAGTGGGGACACGATGCAATCGGTTAAGGAGGTGATTTATGCAACAGAGTTCTTTATTTCTTAAGTATATCTTGAGTTTCTTCCCAATCCTGAAGACATTGATTGAGAAGATTAACGGTAAGCGCAAGAACGAGATGACGTATCTCCACAAAGATACATCCATTCTCCGCCGCGTTTATTCTACCGACAACAAATGGGAAGCCGACACAGTTGATACCTCTTACGTAGCTGCTGACTACGTGGCAGTGGATTCTCCGGTTCCTTTGAAGTCTCGTGACAAGATTTCAACCGCCAACGGCAAACTGCCAAAGGTCGGTATGAAGAAATTCTTGAAGGAGTCAGATATCCTCTCTCTCAGACTCATGGAAGCACAGGGCGGTCAGACAGCAGAGATTCGCCGTAAGTTGGCTCAGGACCCGGTAGCTTGTAATGTCGGTGTTGACGAGCGTAATGAGTATGCCCTTCTGTATGGTCTTTCTAACGGCTACGTAGCTGTTCGTGACGACGATAATCCAAAGGAGTTGCTCCGTATCAAGTATCAGTACTTGCCAGGAAATCAGCTCGGCATCAACAATGTTGATACTGGTATTACCGTTGCAGACTTGAAAGAATGTATCGATCGAGCATCGAATGATGGCAACACAATCTTGATCTTCTGGATTGGTAAGGCTAAGTTTGACGAACTGAAGAAGGCACAAGACGCTCGCGAGCTTGTTGCCAACTACAAGGGTCAGACTTATGACTCCAACACAAAGCTGCCGGTTCCTACTGCCAGCGTATTCCAGGAGGCATTCTTGGACGAGACCGGTGTATCATTCCGCATCATCAACCGTACTGTCCGCTTGGAGCATGATGGTGTAAAGAAGAGCGTTAAGCCTTGGAACAACGATATGATTATCGGTGTCTGCTCACAGATGATTGGTGCCCTCGTTTACGGTCAGGTAGCAGAGGCAACCAACAGAGTGCCAGGTGTAACCTATCAGCAGATTGATTACAAGCTTATCTCTCAGTATTCAACAACTGATCCATTGCGTGAGACAACTGCGGTGCAGGCATACTGCTTGCCTGTCATCGAGGACGTTGATACAATCTATCAGATTAATACTAAGCTGGCAGACCCAGACGTTTCGGTTGATACCGAAAAGGAGAAAGCAGATGCAGAGGACGCTAAGGTAACAATCTCTGATGTGACCTACAAGAAGCCGGAGGCTATCACAACCCTTAATGCTCTTGGTGCTACACTTCCTAGTGACGCCAGCGACAAGGAGGTTATTGATGCCTACAATGAGCTGCCTCCTACAAAGAAGAAGGAGTTCAAGGATAACGCAGCTAAAGCTGATGAGTAATCATGAAGACGGTCGGACAAGCTTTGGTGGATGAGGTACACATCCCTATCCCCTATGGTTTCGTGGAAAACGCCTGCATAAAGCGTGACCTCGATATCGAATCAGAGTTCACTGGTGACGTTGCCAGAAGTGACGCCTACAAAGGAACGCTTGCCGACTGTCTGCTTTCTCTCATACAAGCCGTTAGCTTCTCCGAAGCGGACAAATCAATAGGTTCCCTCTCGGAAGACCAGCGAAAGGCTATATTAGTTCAAGTCAATCGTTTATATAACTCTATTGGCGAGGAGGAGGTTTCACTTACTCCAAAGCCGACAGTTTACATTAATTGCTGATGAGTCTATTGAGTTTTCATGCCTCAAAGCTATACCGGCAGCAGAAGGTAGCTGGCTATACAGATGATGATGGAAATTATCACCAGGGCAAGACCGAGTGGAAGTTCTGCTGCACTTGTGATGTAGTTCCTGCTGGCGAGGCCAACAAGTTAGTTACATCTGACGGTTCTATTGATTACTACTCCTACGAAGTGCATAACTTGCCCGTAGGGATTGAAAAGTTCTCTTATGGGGATTTTATCAAGCTGGAAATTTTAGGGGATGAGGAGGTAATTATCAAGGTCAAGGGATTTCATCGTTATCAACTCCAGTGTAAGATATGGGCATAAGAATGACAACCAGCGCTTCCGCTCTCGATGTCTTCCTACAAAGAGCCGCAAGGAAGATACAGGAGAATGTGCTTAAGGCATTGAGCAAGCTAGGAGACGAATCTGTGGTTAGAATCCGTAACAGGTCTGCCAAGGAAAGCTGGATAGACCATACGGGCAACCTAAGAAGTTCTATAGGCTTCGCCGTGTACGAGCAGGGAAGTAAATATATGGAATCAGCCTTTTCGCAGGTTCTCAGTGGCACAGACGGCTCTGCAAAGGGCAAGAAGATGATCAATGACCTTGCTAAGGAATATTCCAGGGTTTATGCTTTGGTTGTCGTTGCCGGAATGGAATACGCAGGAGAGGTGGAAGCCTTGGAAAGCAAGGATGTCCTCGCATCAACAAAGATATGGGCCACATCCATTGTAGAGCAGCGTGTGAAGACAGCAATAGACTCAGCAGTTAATGAGATAAACAAGTGGAAGATATGAAATCAGACGGAGCAATTAAGACAGATGTTTACCGGTACATCAATGAAAGCGGTTTCATGAACAACGTCAATGGCAAGCTGTCAAAGACGATGAGACCGCATAATTCTCATAAGGAAGATGTCGTTATCTCCATCTTGGCTAATGAGGGAACGCAGCTTCAAACGGCGATTATAAATGTAAATATATATATACAAGACCAGGACGTAGATGGGCAGTTTGAGGAGAACACTATCAGAGTTGACGAAATCTGCAAACTGGCTTGGAATCTCTTGGAAACGTTCAGAACGAGCGAGTATGCAGCCCACGCTGTTGAGCAGAGGGTATATGCAACAAGCACGGGAGAACATGTAATAAATAATCAAGTTGAATATAAACTCATAAACGATTAAATTATGTCAGTAACATCATGGGGCAAATGTACTATCTACGTTCAAGAGGTAGGTAGCAAAAAGAACGAGTGGACTAAGCTCCCAACTCCAAAGGATGGCACTACTACTGTTACTCCAACGAAGGGCGATACAATGACCCAGGTTGAGGAAGGTGGCGGAATTGTTGACCGCAAGACAAAGAAGTCCACCTACGAGGCTGTATATCAGCTCTTCATCAAGAAGAACCAGTCGCAGCCATTCAAGACCATCGACGGTATCGTAGAGGGTAACTACCGTTTGGCTATCCAACCGGAAGACGCCGAGCTCCCTGGCGTTTACATGGGTAACACTACTATCGGCGCAGAAGAGGCCTATACGACTCGGGACGGTGCTCTTATCACGTACACGCACGCAGCTCTCATCCCAGAGGGTGACGTGGTGGCTAAGACTGTTAATTCAAAGGGCGAGGACGTCTATTGTGCTTACCGCTGGCGTGTTATCACTGCCACAAAGGGAGCAGGTGAAAAATATGCCTTGACTTTCAAGAAGCCGCAGGATGGCAATACCGCTCCTGCTGAAATCACGGAAAACTACACAGAGGAATAGGCATATCCTAATATCCCTTCCGCCGACTGAGGGTTATCAGCCGGCAACCTACCCAAGTAGCTCAGTTGGGAGAGCGAGACCAAATAGTCCGTCGCATGCAAAAAATCCAGGGTCTTCAAAAGCTGGTTGAAAGACGCAGGTTCGAGTCCTGCCTTGGGTGCCAACAATTTAAATTCGAGTGATATGGAAGAGTTAGGAATCATTATATCGAATACGCTCACAGATATGCCGATAGGCTTTGATACTGAGCACGCTCACGTTAACATCTACCCTACTACACTGGGCATGATGTACCTAACGTCGCAGTTGGTAGATAGCTTGGAGCTAGACAAAGAGTTACTTCAAGCAGATCCATTCTTGGAAGCATTGCGAGTTGCAAACACCAAAAGGGAGACATGCTGCAGATTGATTGCATATCACTCACTCAATACAAAGAACGAAATACTAGACTCCAAATGCGTAAGCAGGCAGACGGAGTTAATCTTCAAAGAATGTTCCAACGAGGATATAGCTACTCTTCTCATCATCATCCTTAAGGCTAACTCATACCAGACAATAGCCAAAGAAACAGGAATGGAAGAAGAAGCGAAGCGTATGGCAAAGGTCAACGCAGCGAAGAAGTCGGAGAATAGCTTTATCTTCGGAGGTAAGACAATATGGGGAACACTCATAGATGCTGCTTGCGAAAGATACGGATGGACTTTCGATTACGTGGTATGGGGAATATCGTATAACAACCTAACTCTCATGCTTAAAGACAAGATTACTTCAATCTATCTGTCTGACGAGGAGAGGAAGAAAGCCCATATACCGGCAGCAGGGGAAGAGGTCATCGATGGCAACAACAAGGAGGCGGTAATGAAGGCGGTGATAGAGTCCGAGACCGAGATTTAACCGAAGTCTTCCTGCGCACGCACGTAAAGTTCCCATATCGAACACTCATATTTGGTGTTTCCCCGGCGATTCTTTATAACAGAGTATAAATTCAAGGAAAAATAGAACATTATGCCAAGCATTAAATTCGATACAATAGTCGAGACAGCCAAGGTCGTTTCCGGTTTTCGAGACATTCAGAACGCAGTTCATCAGACTGCTAAGATGGTTGAGAAGGACGGAAATTCTATTGACGATGTAATCTCGAATATACAGAACAGTATGAACATTGCCATTGGCGGTTGGAGCATTGGCAAGTTCGTCAATCAGATGATGCAGGTCCGCGGTCAGTTCCAGCAGACAGAAATGGCATTCAAGACGATGTTGCAGTCTGAGGAGAAAGCTGATGCTCTCATGAAGCAGTTGATCCGCACGGCAGCCGTGACACCTTTCGGGGTCGAAGACGTTACAGAGGGAGCCAAGCAGCTCCTTGCGTTCAACGTAGCGGCCGAGGATGTCAACAAGACGCTTATCGGATTGGGAGACGTTGCAGCAGGTATGGGTATGAACCTTAAAGACCTCGTGATGCTTTACGGCACCACCATTGCCAAGGGTAAGATGGACACGATGGACTTGTACCAGTTCCTTAACCGAGGTATTCCTATCGCAGATGAGATAGCTAAGGTTATGGGTCTTGACGTTACCAACGCCATCGAGGAGGTACAGAAGCAAATCAAGGCAGGCAAGGTTACCAGTGACATCTTCATCCAGGCAATGCAGAGTATGACCGCCGAGGGTAGCAAGTTCGGTGGATTGATGGAGGCTCAGTCCAAGACTATTATCGGTCAGATAAGCAACATTAAGGATGCCATTGAGAAGAAGTTCAACGAGATAGGTAAATCCCAGGAGGGTGTTATCAATACCGGATTGGGAGTCGTTTCCACCCTCATTGAGAATTGGGATACAGTAGGCAAGGTGCTTATGACTGTCGTTGCAGCGTATGGCGCATACAAGGCTGCGGTGATATCGATGATAGCAATATCTAAGGCACAGGTAGCTTGGGAGAGTGCGAAAGCATTCTTGTCTTTAGCGAAGTCTATCACAACCGCCAAGGATGCCATGGCTCTGTTCAATTTGGTCTCTTCTTCAAATGTTCTCGGTCTGGTTCTTGGTGCAGTAGCAGCTGGAGTCACGATGTTCAATCTTTTCGGCAATAGCGCTGAGGATGCCGCTACCAATACTTCCAAATTTACCGAGAGTGCAAATGAAGCATCAAGCAAGGTCGAGTCGCTAGTCTCCATTCTGAAGACTGCAAAGGAAGGCTCCAAGGTTTACAAGGACACCATCAAGGAGCTGTCAAACATCTATGACAACTACGGGATTGCTATTGACAAGATCAAGGAAGACGAGAGCAACCTTGTAGATGTTAAGCAGCAGGAGATAGATAAATCTAAAGAACTCGTCGAGCAAATCAAGCTGGAGGCTACAGAGCGCAACAGAGCCAATGCAATCTCCAAGGCTAACGAAGACTACAACAACCGTGTGGATAGCGCTCAGCAAGCCCTTTTGGGTAAGTTGAAGGATTATGGAACCTCTAGCAGCGGTATAGCCGTCGGCATACAGAACATCGTATCTGACTCGGTTATCAAGCAGTTTGATGACCTAACACAGAAGATGGCTGGCTTGAATGAGCACTCCAAGGAGTATCAGACCTATCTGAAGCAATACAATCAGTTAGAGGCTTCTTTGATATCCGAATCAGAAAAGCTAGCTAATGCTTTCGGTTTTACAGGAGACAAGACAAGCGATGCCAGGAAGGCATTGATTGGTTATCTCTACGAACTTCGAGCTGCAAAGAAGCTGCATAGTGAAGAGGCAGATAATATCAACCGGGCGGCAGATGCAACAGAGGATTTCGGAAACAAAGCCACATCTACCAAGAACAGGATAAATGCTTTGCAGAAGCAGCTCCAGGGTGCCGGCGAGGATGTACACGTTCTCTACAACCGTGTCAAGGAGTTCATGCAGAACTATTCGGAGAACAATATCAACTTCCACGTCAACTTCGATGCCAAGATACCATCTTGGATGCAGAATATGAATATTCCGGAGCTAGGACGCTTAGGTAAATACTTCTCTGCTTTGGCACGCGACCTTGCAAACAACAAGAAGTCTGGTGCGCTGGTCAATGGTAAATGGATGTCAACCAACGATATTGCCCAGCGAGGATGGGATTATACCAATGCAGCGAATACCAAGCAGACCAAGGCAGAAGACGATGCTAAGCAGAAGCGTCGCGAAAAGGAAGATGCAGAAGCAAACGCAAAGAAGAACGCTGCCAAAGCAAAGAAAGCAGCCGCCGATGCTAAGAAGCTAGCAGAAGACCGCAAGAAGGCCCAGGAAGAACTAAATGAGGATTTGAAGCAGCTGCAGCAGGAAAATATCGACACCGATATATCTCAGATGCAGGAAGGCACGGAGAAGAAGCTTGCTGAAATCAAGAACGACTATGCCAAGCGCAAAGCCGAGATTGATAAGCAGGAAGCAGAGTTCAAGAAGAAAAACAAGGAAGCTGGCAAGAAAGTAACCCTTACCTCTGCTCAGTCCAATGCCCTCAATAAGGCTAGAGACCTCGCTACCCAAGAGTACAACAAGAAACTTGATGAGGTCAACAGGGAAGCCCTCACCTCTATGCGTGACTACTTGAAGGAGTATGGTTCACTCTATCAGCAGAAGCAAGCCATTGCCGAGGAGTATGAAGAGAAGATTGCCAAGGCTCAGACGCAGGGCGAAAAGCTCTCTCTTCAGCAGCAGAGAAAGAAGGACCTCCAAACCATCGAGATAAATGCCATCAGACAGAACATCGATTGGGGAAGCGTCTTCGGAGACTTCGGTGCTATGTTCAAGGACCAACTGGAGCCTACCATTGAGAAGCTGCAAGAGCTCTCCAAGAGCACAACAGATGTTAATGAGCAGAAGACTATACAGGAACTTATCTCCAAGCTACAAGGTTCTGCCACCATCTGGGATAGCGACATCTTCAAGAAAGTCTCTGACGATATCAACTCCTATCAGTCAGCCATGCAGGGCTATATTGATGCACAGAATCGAGAGATTGAAGCCACGAAAGCCGTTACCAAGGCGCAGGAAGACCTCGCCAAGGCTAAGAAGAGCGGTGACAAGACAAGTATCAGCAAGGCTGAAGCCAACCTCTCTAGAGCGCAGGGCGTACTTGCTACCGCATCTAACAACGTTTTGGAGTTCGGTTCATCAGTTCAGAAGGCATCATCAGACTTGCAGACATCTGCACAGAAGGCAGTTTCTCAGTTTCAGCAACTTGAAAATGGCTTGCAGGGTCTTACATCGGGGTCGCTCAAAGGCATAGGAAACTCTATCCTAGGGCTTGACAAGCTTTTCGGTGGCTCTATGCAGAAGGACGTTGCCAACACTCTAGCAAAGGGCATCCAAGGGTTGCTCGGTAAAGACAGTGACGCAGCCAAATCTCTGACGAAAGCTTTAGGGGATAGCGGTATGGCAGGTGAAATAATCTCCGCAATACTCGGCATCCTCGATATTCTGAAAGATGGCTTCGGAACACTCATAAGCAACCTCATGGACACGGTCTTTGGCGCAGTAACGGGCATCATCGATGATGCTTTATCGGGTGACATCGTTATGAAACCATTGAAGAGTATCGGGAACAACGTTTCTCATATCCTCAACACGCTTTCATTCGGTGGCTTTAATAGTCTGTTCGGTGGAGACGGAAATGCAAAGAAAGTCAATGATACCATCGAAAGGCTGACGGATAGAAATACCCTCTTGCAGCAATCCATCGAGGATTTGACTGACGCAATGGAAAACTCCTATGGTTCCAAGGCAACCTCATACTACGAGCAAGCCTATAAGAATCAGCAGGAGACTAATCAGAACTACCTAGACATCGCAAAAGCGCAGGCAAGCTATCACGGTTCGCACGGCTCATGGAATCGCTATTGGGGTGGCTTCGGTAGTGATGAGATGGATTGGATCAAGAAGAACGTCAAATCAGACTTCAATGGCGACCTATTCTCCCTTAGTCCAGAGGAAATGAAGCTCCTCCGTGGCAACGTTGCCATCTGGGAGCATATCGAGAAAACTGGAAAGGGTAATTATGGTGGGCGTCTGACAGAGAAGCTGAATGACTACATAGACCAAGCGGGCAAGCTGGATGAGTTATCAGACAAGCTGAATGAAAGCCTTACGCAGATTTCCTTTGACAGCATGAAGGATAGCTTCGTGTCAGACCTTATGGATATGAGCAAGTCAGCGCAGGACTTTTCAGACGATTTCGCTGAAATGATGCAGAAGGCTCTTCTCTCCTACTCTATGGAAGACCTTATCAACGGAGACTTGAAGAAGCTCTATGATGATTGGGCGAAGGCTATCAAGGACAACGATGGCAAGCTTACCGAAACAGACATAGAAGCATTCAACAAGCGTTACGATGATATAGTCCAGGAAGGATTGAAGAGACGTGACGAGTGGGCGAAGGTGACAGGCTACACTGGTTCCTCATCCTCATCACAGACCGCAACAAGCGGAGGATGGGCATCTATGGGACAAGATACCGCAGACGAGCTGAATGGTCGCTTCACCGCCCTGCAGATTGCAGGAGAGTCAATCGCTCAGAACATGACTACCACCATATCACAGATGGAGAGCATCGTTACACTCGGAATCTCAACCAATGGCGCAGTATTGGAGATTAGAAACATGATGATTATGACAAACAGCTACCTCGAAGACATCGTGAAGTATTCAAAGCTTACCTATAATGACTTCGGAGCCAAGCTGGATGACATGAACAGAAGATTAAAGGATATTTGACCTCTATAGGCTTTTCGCTCGTCAACCCTTACAACTATACTCAACAATAGAAAAAGCGGCTCACAGCGAAGCCTATGAGGTTATTTAATGATTAAATAGTTATGCTTAAAGGACAACTTTACATAAATGGCAAGGATGCCTATCTTACGTGGGGCATATTCTTAGACGAAACTGCCCTCAGTGCGCTCATGACCCCTGCACCAAACAAGGAGTTCATCAGCAACAAGTATCGCTCAAAGGACGGAAAGTCGGTTATCAAGCACAATCCTAGATTGGATGAGAGGGAGATAACGCTGCCGTTCAATATGACCGCCAAGGACTCAGATACGTTCTTGATGAACTATGCTAGGTTCTGCGAGGAGGTTCTTGCCAAGGGAGAATTGGTTATCCGCACCCGATTCCAGCCTAATGTGTGGTATCGGTGTATCTATCTCTCCTGCACTCAGTTTAGTCAGTGCATTCGGGAAATGGCAAAGTTCAGCCTAAAGCTCAACGAGCCAGACCCTAGTGACAGAGGTGAAACAAGTAAATACGCAAGCTCATGATTCAGATTAAGAGAAACAACAAGGTATTCTTCACACTAGAGGACTTCGGTGAGGGTTCTAAGCTGTCATATCAGCTTATGGACCACCACTACATCATCTTGAAGTTCACTACGGCTACACCTATCTATTTCGAGATTGGTGATTCTGTAGAGATACCCGACTTCGGCTATTTCGAACTGACATCGGCATACTTCCCTAAGCACAATGATAGTGACGGCTACGACTACGAAATGCAGATGGATGCCTACTATATGGCTTGGAAGAATAAGCTTTGCAAGTATCGCCCTCAGCACGGAGCAAACGAAACCTCGTTCAAACTCACCACTACTGTAGGCGTGCACATGAACGTTATCCTCGGCAACCTAAAGGCTCTAGGGCTTACGTACAATGGCAAGGAGTTCTCCGTTGACTACACTACATACAACAACAAGGCTTTCGATGTTCAGAAGAGGTTCTTGATCGAATACGGTTCCATCAGCATACTTGATGCTCTTAATTCCATCTGTTCCGAAGATGCACTCAACTGTGAATGGTGGATAGATGGTTCCATTATATACCTTGGATATTGCGAAATGGAAGGACAGACAACATTCGAGCAGGATGTTAATGTTCTGTCTATGTCCTATTCGGAATCCAAGTCAACTTATATCACAAGACTGTACGCATTCGGCTCAGACAGGAATATTCCGAAAGGATATTTCACTGGAGCCGATGCGGACGTTACCACCGATGGTGTAGCTACCGATTACCTCATGCTTCCAAACAAGGAAGTAGATAGTGATGGTTTCTACGCCAAGGATGGCTACCTGGAGAACGTGAATGTCGTGAAGAACGACAAGCAGGCTATTGAAGGTGTCGTGATGTTTGAGGAAGAATATCCCAAGGTGGAAAGCGTAGTTAGCAGTATCAAGACCTACGATAGCACCGTTGATAATGAAGATGGTACGAAGACAACACAGACCTTCTGGCAGGTTACGGCTACAGATTCTTTTGCAACAAGCTTTGAATCTAGTTGGATAAAGAGCAACCTCACTCTAGGCATCAAGTTCACTAGCGGTGCTCTCATGGGCATGGAGTTCGATGTTAGTTTCAAAGTTATCGACAAGGTTAACTACTTCGAGATTGTTGCTAATGACACCTACGGAAGAACACTTCCCGATGGCGTTATGTGCCCGAAGGTAGGTGACAAGTTCTTTCTATTCAATTGGGACGCAACCAAGATTACAGATACGGACCTCATCCCTACTGCTCAATTATCTCTGTTCGATAGAGCGAAGCAGTACTATCAGAAGACCATGATCAGCAATTCAAACTTCACCTGCACGATGGATGGCGACAAGTTCTACAATGATGGAACATACGATTACCATCCTCTCGGTGAACAGGTAAAGCTGATTAATGATATGTTTGCGCAGGTGGACGCGGATGGCAAGCACTACCGAAACTCTCGAATAATCGGAATGGAGATACCTTTGGATATTCCTTACGACCATCCTCAGTACATAGTAGGCGAAAAGGCAGCTACTAGCCGGTTGGGTAAGTTGGAAGACAAGGTTGATTCCATCAAGGTGAACGGAATGCAGATAGGCGGCACAGGAAGCGGTAATGGTGGAGGTGTCTATGTCATTGGCATGAACGATACCACTCCTGCATCCGATAGTAACGTTTATTCTGCTAGACGTTCTAGGATGGAGTTCTTGTCGCGGCTCTATGATGGAACCGCACAAGGAACCATAACTTTTCAAATGCTTCAGAAGTTCATACAAGGCTTCCGTATCGGTAACAACAATGAGTTCAGCATAGATGGAAGCGGTAATGCTATCTTATCTAGTGTCTTGGTAAACCTCTTAAAGTCACTCGACTTTAATGAAGCAGAGCAGAGCGGTTTCGCTATCAAACAGAGAAGTGATGGTAAGTTTCAGATGCTTCTCACGGACTTGATAGTATGGGGTAAGGCGATTTTCAATACATTGCTCATCCGAGAACTCAGCTACGTTGGTGGTAATATCGTCCTCTCACCTGCTGCTGGCAAGATAAGCTACATCAAGGAAGTTTTCAGCGAGACAACTAATGAGCTGATTGGATGGAGGTGCTATCTCCTCGCTGATGATGGAACGACCGCCACTATCAACTCATTCAAGGTGGATGACCAAGTTAGGTGCAAGACGTTCAACATCAAGGCTGGTGTCTATGAGAACGTCAGCAACAAAGATTACTGGAGACTTGTCACAAAGGTATCAGCCGAGAACGAGGCAATCACGGATTCGGAAGGTCACGAACTCTACGACGGAAAGAAGTTCGCTTGGATTCAGATTGCGAAGGACAACTGCATGGAAGGCTCGGATAACCCTGCTGTAGGAGATACCATCGTCCTCATGGGTAACAGAAGCGACAGAAGCCGACAGCACCTTCTGATGATGGAGACCGAGGGAGATTCCGCACCAAAGTTCACTATGTATCGTGGCATTAACTCCTACTCCCTCAAAGATAAGGCTATTTTCGATGTAGGCTTTGATGGTGTCAGTATCGTTAGCAAATTCTTCAAGCTAGTCAATGTGAGCGGAGAGAAGATTTGGACACCTGTCTATCTGGGAGATTGGAAGGAAGGTACGGAATACGAATACTACGACCAAGTAAGCTGGCACGGAACGATGTGGTTATGTATTGTTCCAGAAGGACAGACTACAACAGATGAACCAACTGCCGATTCCGCTTATTGGAAGGCTATGACAGAGATAATTCCTGTAGAGATTTATTTCGAACATGACTTTCAGCAAGGCTTTGCCTACGGAAGGGAAGGTGAAATCAGATGTAAGGTATATCGTGGCATCGAAGACTTGACATCGTATGTAAAGAAGTGGAAAATCGAAAGGAAAAGTGATGATTCCGTAAGTGATGCCGCTTGGTTGTTAAGAGATAAAGTCAAGAACTTTGACGGAACTATCTCACTTATCTGTTCGCAAGATGTATCTGTTGATGATTTCGGTAAAGGAAGAAAGATAATCTTCACGGTGACGGCTATAGGTGATGATAAGAAGCAGCTCGCACAAGAGAATCTGACTTTCACATAGTTAGTATAACAATTTAAATGATAAGATTATGAAATATATTATTTGCGATAAAGTTGTAGCAAGCAACTATGGTTTCAGCCCTATCACGCATAGGGTATTAGGCACGCTTATTATTCTGAACGAGAAAGAGGTTACTTTCTGCACAGCCATTGAAGGCAACACTTTAGAAGAGAAAGCGGCAAACATCGGAGGTAATGTAATGACCGAAGGTGAGGTAAGGGATTTTATTAATAATTTATAGATAACAGAATATGGGTGGTTTTTCAGCAAGAGGTTCGAATGTAATCTCACGTATCATTAATGGTGATACTCTTTATTTCTACTTGGAATTAGGTGATAATCCATTGTATCAGTCTGTTGACCCAGATAATCCTAGCAACGTATTCCCTAACTGGGAAACAAATGCGGATAGTCAGCCAACAGTAAAGCCAGTCTGCTCTAGCGCAATGAATGGTGAGTTGACTCTTACAGAGCATAAATGGTACTACAACGGCTCTCTTATCATCTTCGGTACAGCAGTTGACGGATGGGCAACGGAACAGACACTTGGACGATTCAAGTACAAGGTATCTGATGGCACAATCAAGATTGTGAAGAACTTGGCGAGTGCGGATAACGTTTCCAACGACACATTGAAGTATGAAGGTGTAGCAGACCTTGACGGAATTAACTATAATCAGTCAAAGACTATTGACATTCTCATTCAGCGTTCTTCCGCATCAGCATTTACAGGATTCATCTTTGCAAAGCCTGCACAACTTTCTGCGGAAGTAACGAGTACTACACTTACAACAAAAATGTCTAATGGTTCATCTTATATTGATAACTATACATGTAAGTGGTATAAGAATGGTGTGTATATGACTGGTAAGGATGGCAAAAACTTATCTGTGTCACGTGATGATATTGACAGCGAAGAGTTATTCCTTGCTAAGTTCTATCAGGTTGATAATGGCGTTACGGCAGGCAGCCCTTGCGCTACGGCAGCTATCAAGATAGCTGATACGGGTGATATATACAGGATTATCTACAGCATATCAGGTGCTTTGGGCAAGACAGGAAACGTGAAGGCAACTCCATCTGTCATTAATACCAGAACTACGGCAGCAGTCGACCTCAGTACTTACACATGCACTTGGAATCATATCTTGTGGAATCACGATTACACTAAGCAGTTGCATACATTCGATACGGAAGTAGCCGTAATTGATGCTTCGTACTTTGAGGATAAAAAGGACGGACACATCGAAGGTTCTGTCACTTGCACAGAGAAGGTGGCAGCCGCATCCGAAACAGAAACCAGTAAAGGATAATAAGCTATGAGAAGTAAAGATAATTTTATTAATCGAGTCTATGAGCCGCTAGATGTGAGCCAAAGACTTGTTTGTCTTACGGATGGTAGCCCAGCGACACAGGTCTACAACACCGATACAGGTGAGTATGAGCCAAACCGAGAGATTACACCTACCGTGATTTATCCCGACATAACGGCTTGGGCTTCTGATAATTCATGGGCTAACAAGCAATGCAATAGCATTCTTGACGAAATGGTATGGAAGGTCAATGGTGTTGATATTACCACTATTGCATCATGGAATGGCAAGTACGAGATTCTGCAAGACGGAAGTATGAGAGGTGCGCTGAAGGTAATGCGTAATCTCTCACGAGAGGAACGATGCTCGCTGACATTCTCGTCAGTAATCCCTGACTATCGTCTACAGACAAGACTGAAAGTAGACACAGAGGAACTCATATTGAGCACGTTCAACAAGACGGAAGATACTTATGGACTTTCTTTCGGTGATGCCGACAAGATTCTGTACAATCCACTCAATGATAAGCTTGCCCTGTATGATTACAAGGTTGCTCATGGTCTGATTGCATTCAGCAATGACGATAGGAATGCTTGTTATGACGGAAATCAGTATGAGCGTACTATCCCTCTGCATGTATACAAAGGTGTCAAGGAAATCAATACAGGATATAGCATCAAGGTATTTAAGGTTGTTTCTGCCAATTCGCTTGTTGATGTATCAAGTGGATATTCCGAGGTTATCAAAGTGACGGCAAGTGAAGTCGGATTTGACCTCAGAGCTATTGATAGTGGCGATTATGTAATCAGAGTGCTTATTGGCAATAATGTGGTGGCACAGAGACAGATTTCATTCGGAAGAACCTATCAGGATTTCGAAGCAGAAGTACTCAACTTGACAGCCATCTATAATGATGATAAGCAGAAGAAGCACAAGGCTCTTATCACAATAGATAAAAATGAGGTTGAGTGTCCAGAATCTGTATTCAATATACAATGGTTCACAAAAGCTATTGATGTATTAAATAACGCTACAACGGAGAAGCTTTGGAATGTCGGCGGTACTGTTGTGTACGATATAGACAAAACTGGTGTCGGTAACACTATCAACGATGGTATACATGTGTTGTATGATGCAAGTTTCAAGGGTGCGTTGCAAGATGCGGCAGATAAGGACGGAAATGTCTATACTGACGCAGAAGGAAATACTTATATGTTTAACTAATTTGTAAATAGATAAAAATTATGGCAGCAAAAGATTTGGCAAAAGCTGATGCGGTGAACTCAATGCTTGCATCTGATTATGTTTTGGTTGAGATTGGTGGTTCTATCAAGCGAATCTCAGTCAAGGACTTTATGAACTCAATACAGACAGGTTCGCTCAACCTCTCTCAATATGCGTGGGGTATTCCTATCTATCAGTCTCCATCATCTAAGACAAGCCCAGAATGGGGTCGTGTCGGTAACTTGGATATGTGGGCGCAGTACAAAGAGACGGCAGGTCGCTATCTCCTTACACAGGATGGTCGTTTGGCTAAGTTGTCTAAGACCAATAGTAACTATTTTGCTGATGGTACTGTAGTTGACGAAACAAAGGGTAATATCATGTTCCATGCTCCTCGTCTGTACTATCTCGTAAAGACTGATGCGGTTACAGGTATTCCGTATCTGTGGTTATCATTACTTCCTATCGGTGGTCATTACATCGAGTCACCTTGCTTTGGTGCTTATAAGGCAGATGTAATTGCCGATAAGTTGGTTTCTCGTAGCGGTCGTGTACCAAAGGGCGGTCTTACAATATCTCAGTTCTGGGCTAAGGCTAGAGCGAATGGTAACGACTATGGTCTTTCTTGCTATGACCATCGCAGACTTATGATGATGCTTCAGTTATCTGAGTATGGTAATCCGAACTGCCAAGAAAAGATTGGATATGGTGTTGGCGGTTCTGTGGGTGGTGATTTCTGGGGCGCAGCATCTAAGCTGACAACTGGAGCTACCAAGACACTCGGTGATTCATGCGGTAGTATTCCTATTGATGCTCTTCCCGATGTTACCGCTGGCAAACCAGCAAGCGTAAACAGCAGCCGAGTATCATTGTTCGGTATTGAGGATGGTTGGAACTGGCAACATGAAATGACGCAAAATATTTACTTCGGTAAGAGCGAGAATACAGGACAGACAGGTAAGGAAGTATTCATCTATGAGGGCAACAGAATGCCTACAGATGCAGAGCTTACAACTAAGCCTGCTGGTGATTATCGCAAGTTGGAGCGAATGGACGGAGAAGGATATGTAAGCAAGATGGCTCTTGGTGAGCACTTTGACCTTATCGCACAGAGCACAACAGGTGGCGGCTCAAACAACTATTGGTGCGATTACTTCTGGAGAAATTTAGCTACAGGACAGCTCTGTTTGTTCGGTGGGTACGCTAATGACGGTTCGTTTAGCGGTCTCGCTTCCGTCAATTCGGACTACGCTTTTTCGCTTGCGCATGCGTACTTCGGGGCTCGTCTCGCTTATTACGGAAAAACGCAATACGTAAACGGAGCTGACTTGTAAAGTCAGCGACATCCGCATTGGAGGGCTTGTCCCTCCAATCTCACGCAACCGAATGCGAGGATGTCAAAAAATAGTGTTAAGTAATTAAAAATTAATAGTTCAAGATTTTTGTAAAGAAATTCTTTCGTGACAATATAATAGGTGGCGAGGGGCAAAGCTCTGTTTGTTCGGTGGGAACGCTAATAACGGTTCGAATAGCGGTCTCGCTTACGTCAATTCGAACAACGCTTTTTCGAATGCGAATGCGAACTACGGGGCTCGTCTAACTTAATCATCGTGGACGTGGAACTGCTTCGTGTAGGCTAAGTCACCTCTGCGAGTCCCTCAAACCTTGGTTGTAGAGTATAATGAAATACTGAATCAGCCAAAACATATCAGCGGAAAGGCTCTTATGAGCAAGCAAGGCTAAGTAGTCGTAAAAGACCAAAACCTTGGGCTAGGAAGATAAGCGATTTTTGAATTAATGACAAAGAAGGTAAGACATCTAATAGATAAGATAGCGTCAAGAGAAGTATTGAATCAAGCTGCTGATGATGCGCTTGATGCGTTGGATGATAAAAATGTGTGGTATGCCAATAACTTTCGTGCTCACAGAGAAGAGAGCTTGGATGCTATACAGAACATGATAATTCTAGGTGAATATCCGACAAAGGAATATAAGCCTACGGAGATTGATTCAAAGGGAAAGAAAAGAGAAATATTTCCTCTGTACTTTGAACCTTGGAGTATTCTCTTTCATGCGATAAAGATTGTATTAGAGCCTATCGTTGAGCGAGTGCTCATATATGATTCCAGTGCAGGAAGACCAAACAAGGGTCAGACTTTTGGTGCTATCAGAACTAGACGCACGATTAGAAGATATAAGAAATTCAAATATATTGTTCAGTCGGATTTGCGCAAATTCTATCCATCTATACCTCATGATGTTGTATTGCTCGTTTTAGGTCGTTTCATTAATGATGATTTGTTCTTGAAACTGATAGACAAGACAATTCTTGATTATGAATCAGATGTTGAGCCTTTGTTGGAGAAAGAGTATCAGCGTAAGATGCGCTATTGCAAATGGGCTAGCAAGAAGCCGATGAACTATGTAGGCAGTAAACGAGGAATAACAATCGGTGGCTGCAATAGTCAGTTGATAGGCAATTTGGTATGGCACATGATTGACAGATACATGACGCAAACAGTGCATTCAAAGGGTTATCACAGACATTGTGACGATGATTCCCAATTTGCAGAGACTAAGGAAAGAGCTACGTATCTTCTGAATAAATTAGACGAGAAATGTAATGAATATGGTCTGTGCATAAAGGCAAGTAGCTATATTGCACTACTGAAAGATGAAGAAAAAGGCATTGATGGAAGATGCCTGGATTTCGTAGGATATGCTTTTTCAAAGCATAATATGCGAGTTAGGAAGCGCACGAAAGTCAAATGTGCGAAAGCATTCCATCGTGTCAAGTCACGAAAGAGAAGGCAAGAACTCTATGGTGCTTACAACGGCATCATGAAGTGGGGAAAATGCAAGAATCTTTGGCATAAGATATTATCAGAAAACGGCATGAGTTTTAGAGAACATGGTATAACGACAGATATTGTCAGCGAGGGTAAGAACGGAAAGCGCATCTTCAATGTAGAAGAGGAAAAGATTGCCAATTTGGCTCAGAAGCGCACACATATAGTCATTTATGACTTTGAAACCGATTGCACCGTGAAAGGGAAAGGCGGCAGATGTTTCGTGTTGTATCGTGATGCACGTGATGCCGATGAGGACTGCAATAAAAAGAAGTTCTGCACGACATCAGATTTGATAATCGGCAAGCTGATAAAGGCGAAAGAAAAGGACATATTGCCCGAAGAGACGTACATCACACAAGTCTTCAAGGCTGGCGGTCGCTATACTTATGATATAGAATAATTATTGTTGAATTTTAAAAACGTAAAATTATGAAGGTATTTCAAGTTTTAGATGTATTACCAAAAAATGGTATTATTGTTCGTGAAGAGGGTGACATCATCCGTGTATTCTTTGATATTGAGAAGATGGCGGATGAGACATCAAAGGATGGCGAAGTGATTATACCAGATGGTATGTGCTCAATGGAGAATGTTGATGTTAGCGGTACTCGCACCTATGATGGTATTGTGAATGCTATCGTTTGTGACCACTATCCTGCAGATAAGATGCAGGCTATCATCAACAACCATCTGCTCGAAAGCGATAGCAAGGAACATCAAGCAGAGTTTGCAGAAATGCAAGCTTGGCGCGTGAAGGCTAAGAGTGTAGCCAAAGAGGTAGTGACAATGATTGTCTAATTTAAAGGTAAAGGGTGGGAAAATGGCAAAAAAAGATTTTGTTGCGAGGGGTTCGGCTTGGATTCAGCGAGCACCAGAGGACGGAAAGGATGCTATCAATATTGTGTTCGTTCCTTCTGAGATTGTATTCAATGCAAACGATAGGGGTGAAATTGATAATGGGCAATACCAAGATAATAGCGCAGTCATTAGAGTGTATCGTGGTAGTACGGAACTAGAATATGGTGAAGGAGGTTGGACTTGTACGATAAATGATAATAATGTAGGCGATAATTGCAATTACTATTTAGTTAAAGAATCAGGTCTTTGGAAAGGTAGGTTCAAAAATATTACCTCAACTCAGCTTGAAGGAACAGAAAAACCATCGTATGTTCCATCTTCAGCTGGTGGCGGTGTGTTCAGAATCAAGGTTGATGGTATTACATATAACGCTTATCTTCCGTTTTCTGTGAATGTTAACACCTTTGCTAATGCCCTTATCAAGGATAATAAGCAGTATATTCAGAAGTACACTGAGGTCAGCAACAAATACACAGAAGTATCAAAAGAACTTGATAATAAGGCTAATAAAAACGATATGGAAGAGAAAATATCAACCATATCGCAGAAAGCCGATAACATCAAGTTAGAGGTACTATCTAAGACCTCCGGCAGACGCAATATGCTTGTGAATAGCGCATTCCGCAATCAGGACAGCGTGTTTATACATTCGTTAGCTCGCATCGAGAAGAATACAGGCGTTGATGGCGTAAACTGCATCCATAGCTCAGATAAGTATTCGGGAACTGGCGATGGTAACTACATTGGTGCTTTTTGGGATTCGACACAGAAAAATAGTGTCGCAAACATTCCTATCGTTAATGGCAAGAAGTACGTTATATCATGCTGGATAAAGAGCGACAACACAGAATTGCCGTTTGCCATCGAATGTTTCTTTATGAACAGCATCAATCAGCAAGACAGAGGTGATACTTCTGTAAGAGAGATATATCATGTTGATAACGTGAACGAATGGAAGAGAATCGTATTTATACTTGATACAAGCAAGTATAAAGATGCAACCGAATACTTAGCCGTGAACTTCTGGAGCAATAACAAGAATGTTCCGAAGGCAACTGGTGCGACTGAATATCCTACATGTCACGCTTATATCTGTAAGCCTATGATGGAAGATGGCGATACGTATGGCGGTTGGACATTATCGGAAGATGACTACGACTATGTAGGCGGCAACATCCTTGATAATACAAGGTCATTGGAAAAGAGCGGTAATCTTGAAATAGAGAGTAGCGAAATTATCAATGAAGGCTACGAATACGCTTATGCTGTTGCTCATTCTAACAACACAACAAGTACGTATATTGAGATGCTACAATGGAATATGGTCGGGCGTATCAATGATGGGCAAGACTATATGTTCTCTTTCCTCGCTAAGGGCACTGGTGTGGTTAGTACTTATCTTTGGAAGGATGGAACACCTAGTTTCTTTGTAGAGAGTTCTAACAATAAACATGATGCCGTATCGCCAGATGGAAATGTTGATTTCGAGCTAACAAACGAATGGAAACGCTATTGGGTACACTATCATCTTAATACATCAAGCGGACACCCTCTTCCCGAGGATCTGCTTATCCGATGCAATAGTGGTAATGATGTATACGTCTGTCAGCCTAAGTTGGAGATAGGCGCAACCATGACCGAATTTACCGAGCGCAAGACCGATTTGGCAGATAAAGCATCCTTGAAGAAGGCTGGTATCGAAATCACTACTGATAAAGTCAAGCTTTATGGTGATAAGGTGCAAGTGTTAACAAGAATAGATGGAACTCACGGATATGAGGAAGCTGGAATGTTCAGCAATGGCAAGCTCAATGCTAACCTGATTGATGCTGATAAAATCGATGTTAAGCACCTTTGGGCGAAGTCTGAGGATGGTACGACCAAGGTTGGTTATTTCGGCAACTACGAGATTGATGCGTGTAAGGTGAATAATTCCAATGCTCCGTTGTTTGTTGGTGCTGATACGGCAGCTAAATCTCCATTCTATGTTACCAATGAAGGGCACATGGTATCTACAAGTGCCACGCTTGGCTGTTTTTCGTTGGATAAAATGAGTCTCAGATATATATCTGGATACGATGATGAGGAGCCTGGTTTCGCCTTATACAACAACTATATGTTGTTTCGTGGATATAGCAGGACTTTTAATCCAGATACGCATACATGGAAATCGGAAAGAAAAAGGACGGTTTGGCTGGGTGAGTATAAGACTACTCATCAGGTACCAGCATTATTGAGTAATCTTTTAATAGATGATAGCTTTTCCGCAAATGGTGATACTCTGAAGTCTGGTATACGCATTTCTGTAACAGGGTGCGATGATTCTCAGCAGTACGATAATCCTATATATAATTTGAATAATGCAGTGTATGGTAACTTTGCAATATATGCAGAACATGGCATGTATGGAGGATTTAGACCCATGACCAGGAAAATAGACAGAAGTATGGAGTTGACGGATATGGATTGTTTCGTTATAGTAACCAAAGTCGTAACTATTACACTTCCAGCGAAACCTCAGAGAGGTCAATATTATAAGTTTCTACAACTTTGTGACAACTTTGTTATTAAATCATCACTTAATAATATGTGTTGGCACAAAGTTTGTAAAAATAGCTTCACTTCGGGTCTATACAACCAGACAACAGAATTAATATATGATGGTAGTAATTGGAACGTAAATTGGTTTATTGGGAAATAGCAATATAATTATTAAAAAGTAAGAAATATGAAAAAGAATTTTAATGTACCTTTCAAGAATTGGAAGGGTGAGGTGATAGTATCACCAGTAAAGAACGAGAACGGAGAGGAAATCTACAAGCCACAGATTATGGGCGATATTGTAGGTAAGGTGCTCTTCGAGGTGATAGACAATCAGAGTATTCAGCTATCGGGCGAAGAAAAGCTGCGTGCTTATCGGGTAGCTTGCAAGATAGGCAAGGATGCCGAAAACGTGGACCTCGAAGCTGAGGATATTATTCTTATCAAGAAGATACTCTGTCCTGTCATGGCTGTAGGTGGTTATGGTCAGATAGTTGATTTGCTCGAAGGATAGGAACAGATAAGGCGGTTCACTACATGGTGACCGCCTTATTCTTTTCTCGTCCGTCAGGGAAGTGTGTTGCATCGAACTTCTCTATAGGTTCTGTTATCATGTCAGCGAAATATGGGAGCATCAGAGCCACCGAAAGATGGAATTAAATCACTAAGATAGCCATATCTACCTTTCCTTCGTTCATCCTCTGCTTGCGTTACTAGACCTTTCTGCATTCTAACAGCAAAAGGAAGTTTGTTGAAATCATAGATACCATCTATCCAGTCGTTAGGGTGCGGATTACACTTGTGCTCCAACTCTCGCTCTCCAGGAGTTGATGGCAACCTACTGCCACCTACCAGGTACATCATTTGATTTTCGTATGGTTCTAATTTTTTCATAATCTTAATATTTTGATTTCTGCTGCAAAGTTACGAAAATAAACTGAAAGCGCAATGTTTCTGTTACCATTTTCTTCAATTTTGGTAACAAAAAATCGGTAACAAAACTTTCAGATTATTACTTTTTTTTATGAAGTTTAACACAAAAATATTCTCATTTTCGTTGGTTTTGCGCAAAAAAGTGTATCTTTGCACAATAATTTAATTTAATTTAATTTAAATCAACCTAAAAAAAGAGATTATGACTAAAGAAGACGAAGCCGAAGTCCAACGGCTATTAAAGAATGTGGACGTTACCGAGCTGATGGATATGATTAAGAAGCATGGTAATCGGTATAGCAGAAGAATATTGAAGTTCTTCCGCTGGTTCTGCAAGTATGTGCCTATCATTATTATGTTCTTCCACGCATACGTCATTTGGGAGTTCTCTCAGCATCCACGTGAGATGTTTATCCCATATAATGAAAATATGCCTTGCTATTTCTTTATTTATTTCATGGTTTACGTCCTGCCGATGGTAACGATACTGGCAAGTAGATTTTTCTTCTTGTGCCAGTGGTATCGCATTCCATTTATGTACTTCTTAGGCATCAATGCGGCTCATATTGTAGAGTGGAGTTGGTACACAACTAATGATATGGTGGATTCCTGCTTTACGGTCATGGTCGTGACAGCTATATTCTATTTGTATAGCTTTGCTAAAATGTTTGTTAATGAAACGAAACTAGGACGTAAAATTTGTGCGTGATGGGAAAGATTTTGAATTATAAGATACTCGGAACGGCTTTAAAGTCGCTCAGTGATGCTTGCTTTAAAGCAGACGAGCAACAGAGAAATGGAGAGAAGGTCACCGCTTGCGGAATGAGCGATGATGATTTGGATAGATTGTGTGACATCATCCCCGATATGCTAAACCCGATGCTATCTACCGAGGAAGTCAAGGAGAAGCTTCACGTTTCTGATGCAACACTCAATCGTATGGTTGCTAGGGGTGATATTCCAAATGGCGTTTGCAAAAAGCGAGGACACACTAGGTATTGGAAGAAGTGGGATATTCTGCACTTCATTAAGAGTAAGAGAGGTAAGTGATTGCCTCTCTTTTTTATATGTTAGAATAAAGTTTTGCACTTTTTCGTAAAATCTATTTGATGATTAAATATTTTGTTGTATATTTGCAGCGTTATTGTTTAATCATCAAATAGTTATAGTATGGCAGATAGAATTAAAGATATTGTTGTAGGCGTAGTTCTTGCACTCCTCGCCTATCTTAAACCGATTGAAGGCGAGTTGTCTTCGCTTATGATCGTCTTCACCCTCAACTTTATTTTCGGTTATCTTAGTGGCATGATTGCAAAAGGAGAGAACTTCGAGTTGAAGAAGGCAGTTGTGTGCATCGGTCACGCTACCGTGTTCTTCGTTCTTTGTGCAGCAGTATATGCAATCGGGCGATTCAAAGGACAAATGGAAGGTTCTGTTCAATGTGTTTCCTTTATCTCGTATCTAGTATTGTGGTTCTACGGATGCAATATTCTGAAGAACTTGAAACAGATATTCAAGAAGGGTACCCCTCCTTGGTATGTAGTGAGTTTCCTCTATTATCTCATGCGCTTCAAATTTATCGAGAAGATTCCATATTTGTCAGACTATCTAAATTACACAGAAAAGGATGAAAAGATATGATGTTAGCGATTATTATGGTGGCAGCTATTATAGGAAGCATTCTTGTATTTGGCTGCATTATTCAAGGAAATGATTATAGCGAGGAGGAGAAGTAAACATGGCTGATTCTAGTAAACTCGTTCCGTTTATCCTCAGTTGGGAAACGGACAAATATACAAATAACAAGCATGACAGGGGTGGCGCTACAAAATACGGCATTACCCTTGCTACCTGGAAAAGAGTCGGGTATGACAAGAATGGTGATGGTGTCCTTAACGAGGAAGATGTAAAACGCCTTACTGAGGAAGACTTTCATCGTGTTTTTAAGCAGAACTATTGGAACGCTTGCAAAGCAGATAGAATACAGGATCAGAGCGTAGCCAACATGCTAGTAGACTTCGCTTATAATAGCGGAGTCAGCAAAGCGGTAAAACATCTGCAACTTGTATTAGGTATCACAGCAGATGGTATTATCGGTAATAAGACGCTGTATGCCATTAATAAATCCAATGGAGAAAGATTATTCGAAGCCTTCAAGAAAGATAGAAAAGCTTATCTAAAGAGAATTGCAGTCGGTGACCAGAAAGGTTTTCTTAAAGGGTGGCTTCGCAGACTTAGCTACATTACGTATGGTAATCTAAAATTGAATAAATGATGAAATGGTATGATATAAGATTTTGGAAATGGGCAACTATTACCCTAGTGGTAGGTCTTGCGCTTGTTTCTGTCTTAGGGTGCAGTACTCCTAGAGCAGTAACTAAACAAACCTTCATCACAGACAAGCAGAGTGAAAAGAAGTTCGATTCCCTCTTCACTACCCGATTGTCTTATGCCTTCGAGCAATGGCAACATATCCAAAAGCGAGAAACAGAAAAGGCTACAAAAGATAGCAGCTATGTAAAAGATAGCACAGCAACCCGATATGATGCGCAAGGGAATAAGATTGGTGAAGATCGTTTTCATTACGAGAGTCACTATTTATTTGAAAAGGAACGAAGAAAGCTACTCGATACCATCAGTACATATAAAGCATACAAAGATAGCTTTATATATTACAGAGAAAGATGTGACTCATTATCAAAGATTGGTACCTCTCAGTTCTATAAGATTGACGCTCCTTCTATAAAAGAGAAATCTCTGTCAAGTATGCAGAAGATATTCTTGAAAACGGGGCAGATGTTTTGGTTCTGCTTTATACTCATAGTTATGTACTTATTATATATATCAAGGAAGAAAAAGAAATGTTCTTAGAAAAGTTGTTTAATTAAGGTTTTAAGATTTATTTTTGGATAACTAGGGCGACTACTCGTGATGAGCGGTCGCCATTTTTGTTTGCAAAGTAAATTCTTCCGTTCTAAGAGGATTAAAAATGAGTCCACCTACTATCACCATAAACCACTGATTTAGAGTCACTAACAAAAACTATGATAGCCTTATAGCTTATTTCAAAACAATTTTCTAACTTTGCACACGTAACGTTACAAATAGTGTTAGTTAAAAATTAAGGTTAAATTAAAAATTCGGGATATGGAAAGTAAAACTTACGTGTTCAATCCAGAGAGCGGCACAAGCGGCACAGGCTCTAATGGAATCTTGGCTATGCTTCCTGCACTCATGCAGAGACAGGGTGTTGACCCAGGTCTTATTGCACTCTTGAACAACCGTGGAAACGGAAATGGTTGGGGTGAAGACATCTTTGCAATCCTCCTCTTGTTCATCCTTATGGGCAATAATGGTATGGGGTTCTTCGGAGGTAATCGCTGCATGGGTTCTAACGGACAGGGCGGTGTTGTGCCAATGCTTAACAATGATGCCAATACAGCCGTTATCATGCAGGCTGTTCAGCGCAATGGTTTCGACGTTCAGAGCTTGGCTACAGCCCTCAACACATCAAGTGATGCAGTCATGGCTGCAATCAATGGCTTAGGTCATCAGATTTGCAACCTCGGCAATCAGATGGGCATGAATGCTAATCAGATTTTGACTGCTATCATGCAGGGTAACAATGCCATCGCTACTCAGTTGGCAGAATGCTGCTGCAAGACCAACAACGCCATAACTGCTATGGATGGCAACATCAAGCTGTCTATCTGTCAGCAGACCCACGCCATCAATGATACGGCAAATGCCAATGCTTTGATGCTCCGTGACAAGGCAGATGCTAACAATCAGTCTGTCTTGGCTAAGTTGGATCAGATGCAGACACAGGCAATGCAGGATAAGCTCGATGCTTTGAGAGAGAAGAACAGCGCCCTGCTTGCTCAGATTTCCAATGAGCATCAGACACAGGCTTTGCAGTCTTATCAGGCGCAGGTAATCACACCAGTAAATGCAGCTTTGGCTGCACTGCAGGCAGAGGTGGCTGGTATCAAGTGCAAGTTGCCTAATACCATCAGTGTTCAGTACCCTCAGTACGGAGTATTCAACAAGGACGTTTATACTGCTGCCGCCATGGGAGCTTATGCAGGTGATGTAGCGGCTTCTCGTTCAACTGTAGGATGCGGTTGTTAGGAAAGGAGGTAACTATGTTCCCTTTATATCCATTCAATCCATTTATTCCAATCGGTCAGAGAAACCAAATCAAACGTATTGATGTAGGAGGTATCTATGAGCTGAAGACAAATGCTCAGCAGGTCACAGATGCGAGTGTTGATTATGGTATCAATCCTTGCTACTACAATGCTTTGCCTTGCGAGTGCATTGTACTCTTGAAGATACATCAAGGAGTTGCCGCGGGAAGTGCGACACTTCCTGTCACGATCGTAACTCCAAATAGTGGTTCGACCACTATTAACGGAACCGCCAACACTAGCGGAACTACTTCCGGCACAACAAAGGTGCCAGTTGTTGATCATGCGGGAAATGCAGTGACGGGAGCTAGCGTTTCTGAAACTACGGAGGCTTTGGCATACATCAATAAGAAGAGCGGTATTATCCGACTGCTTGGGTTTCAGCAGCCTACAGGCGGCTAACAGAGTATTAACTATGGGACAGACTGAAAAGTCTGCCCCTTTAATAAAAGAGAAAGAAAATGTTTCAAGGACTAAGACAGTCTTCTCTCTTCTACATTTTAGACAAGGGAGGAGAAAAGCCGACTCTAAAAATCGGTCAAGTAATATCGGTCAGCAATCCTCAGCAGAAATATCCTAGCTATATGCCAGGACAGACTCCGACATTGGAGACGACCGTTGATGTTAAGGTGCAAGTAGAGGACCAGCAGGTCAATTTCGAAAAGCTGCCATCTACGGCACAGATAGTGAACTTCGGCAATGAAGGTGTTGTTGTCAGTGACAGCAGAGAAGCTATGTGCGCCGAGATTGATGCTATGTTGCGACATTCAAAGGGAGTCGTGGAAAGTGTAGATTACCACAATGGAGTTATAAGCTCCTGCGAGGAAATGCTCACTAGAATCAACCCACAGATTGCTAAGGAAAAGCAGCAGGAAAAAGACATCAGTAACCTCAAATCAGAGGTCAGCGGCATGAAGGGAACGCTATCCAATATTGAATCCATGCTGTCTAAGGCTTTGAGCGGTAACAATTTTAAAAAGTAATTGCTATGGGATATATGGTAGAAATTACGGAAAACAAGTTCGATGAGCTTGTTGACAACTGCGAGGAAATGGTTCGAGCAGGTGGCAAGGTTATGAAGTGCTTGGATAGTCTGAAGCGTGAGCGTATGGGTAATCGTATGCCAATGCCAGACTATCGTGACAAGTGGGACGATGAAGATTGGCGTGACGAAGACCGCTATGGAGAGCGACGCTACTATGGTCGCCGTGGCGGTGGACGTTACTAATGTTTAATTCGGTGGTGGGGATTTTTCCCTGCCACCATTAAAAGAAAGAGCTATGGGAAAATGTAGAATGCCTTTGGATGCTTACGATATGAAGCCAGAAGGAATGATAGCATATCTGAGATATAATGGCTGGCACTTCAACAAGAAGGCTTGCGAATGGGCAGTCGCTCAGATGAGAAAATACAACCCAGTCACCAAAAAGGATGAGGAGGTTGACTATATGGATAAGGATAAGGTTGAATCCATCCTTACCAAGCAGGGAGTGACACTTGAAAATAATGTAGGCTATGATCATGTCTATGTGGCAAACATGGTTAAGGCTGATTTCTATAAGTCTTCCATCGAGGACGAAGCTCACATGGCTTTGTTCGTGAAAGATATGGTTGATGATACCGATCAGAAGGATGGCTTCATCTTTAACAGATTCTATGCCGATTGCAATCATAATGGCATCGGCATTCCATGGGATGATATTTTATGATAAGTCAAGAGATATATCTAGAAAAGTACGATTGGAAAGTTCTTGTGTTTTACGGTTTGGAATCATCAGATACCGATGAGGTATGTAACTCCCTTGTGCAGATAGGCTGCACAGAAAAGGCAGTCGAAAGCGCAAGGGAGCATTGCTTACGAGGAATACCGAACACAGGTCTAACCTACTCCAATCTTGCAGGTAGAAAGAGTGTGGTTGCTATTAGCAGGACCACATCAGAATATGAGTTCGTGAATACTGCCACACACGAAATGTTTCATGTTGTCACTCATATCTGCGAATCACTAGGTATTGACTTGAAAGACGAAGAGCCTTGCTATATGATGGGATGGCTCTGCCAGGCAGTTAGTAGGATATTCATTTAAAATTTAGAAATATGACGGACATTAAATTAATGGTGGATGCTGCAAGGCAGCTAAACCAAACTTGGAAAATGAGTAGTAATGATTTGGAGACAGGAAATATTCCAAACGATGTGTATAATGCTTTGTGCGAAGTGGATGAAGCCGTAACCAATCTGATTGACAAAGTCGGCGAAGCTACAAAAATCATTACATTAAGCAGTATCTACAAAAGCGTATAACTCTTTGATACTCAGTGAGTTAAATTTAGTATTTTTAACTAAAATAAAGTGTGGTATATTTGCATATATCACACTTTTTTTGTACCTTTGCATATAGAAATAGTGGTTATTTTGACTAACCACAGATTATGTTGAACCAATTAAAATCTTAAAAAGATGGAAGAAATTAAAGAAATCAAAAAGCTTACTTTTCAAGAAAGTCGAGTATTAAAAGAGATCAAGCAATATGCTCTCGCTCTCGATGGAGAAATATTTTCATTTGAAGACTTAGTCCTTTATAGCGACTACACAGATTTCCAGTTGGAAAGGATTTTGAAATCTCTTAATGACAAGGGATTTATTGAGTATTCTAAAGAAAATAAGTATGGTATAATCAAGGAGGCCTGATATGGGAACTATATTTGTCATAGATACGTTAATCTTTATCGCAGTATTAGTTGATATAGCAAACAAATATTAATAGAATAAGCCCTCGACAACACGGTTAAGTCACTTATATGAAAGCAATTAAAGTAGCAGTATTTTTTGAAATGATGAAAAGACTTATGATTCAGTACTCATTTGATGAGTTGCAGGGTACTACTTTCAGAAGTCATTTCAGTGCAGTTGGCCTTGGTGATACGCAGGAAAGAAACGGCTTCTTCCTTGCAGCCTACATAACAGATAATTCTGTGTTACAAGATGGCTTTATGGAGGGAGTAAGAACATTCCTTGATGATGCAGTCGTATATAAGTACGATTCTCCTTATCAAGAGAAGGGTGTTCTGGAGAAAGAATTAATGTACATAATTGAGATTAAAAATGAAGACTAGCAGTTTATATGTTACCCGCGACGATGAAATGTATGACACAAAGAGCGGGTTTGAGACTTACGAGGAGGCCAATTCCTATCGTGAGGAGTGTCAGAGAAGTTGGATCAATCATGCCGACTATGTTTTTCTTATAACAAGAGACTCTTCCGGGAATTTTGTCAAAGAGACAAACTTGACAAAAGCAACAAAGGAAGAGAGAATCAAGCTTCTTGAAGAAGCAGGCATTCCATTGAAATAATTTGTAACCAATTAAAAATATTAAAGATTATGACAACAGCAACAAATTTGAGTAAGGCTGCCGAGGATATGGTAGCAGTTCCTTCTTCAGTTAATGAAGACAAGTTCTTTGATTTCGAGAAAGCCAAGACTCAGGCTATCACTCTCGAACAGTTGAGTCGCACACACCGCGAGGATGATGTTTACGGAAATCCACTCCGTGGCATCTATCACTTTGACCTTTTCAACAAGGTCATTGATGAGTGTACAGAGCTTGGCTACAATGTGGAGGTTTATGATATGTTTGCAGCACAGAACAGAGACCGTCAGTCGCCTGGAGTGGTTCGCCTCCCACAAGTGGAAGCGGTCAAAGGTCAGCATGCGGTAGAGGCGCATATTCTCCGCCGAGTTTATGCCAATATTCGTATCACTGATTTTGATAATGATGAGACTACTACTAATGTGGCCGTAGCCTTCCATCAGAAAGGTATTCAGATTGGATTCGGTCCGAATGTGATGATTTGCCACAATCAGTGTATGCTCTCTCCAGAACTGTATATGTCCAGCTATTCCGAAAAGGGCAAGAAGGGTTCCGGTATGGAAGTGGCAGCAATGCTTGATACATTAAAGTCATGGCTTGTCGATGCCCGGCACATCATCGAGACTGATCGTGAGCGTATTGCCAAGATGAAGGAGACACGCATTACTGCAGAACAGATGTTCTTGCTCATTGGTTTGATGACTGCTACCAGAGTAAAGGCAGATACATCACGAAAGTCTATTCGTGAGAATATCACCTACCCTCTCAATCAGTCACAGATTACACTCTTCACAGAGGATATGCTGGAGGCCTATCACGATAAGGAGTTTGTAACTGCCTGGGATATGTATAATTCTGCTACCAACTTGTATAAGGCTAACAGAATGGATATCCCTGCCCTTTTGCCACAGAACAGGGCAATGGTTAACTTCATGAGAGACAATGGTCTGATTATTTAATTGGTTCGAAAGGAGCTTCCAAGGGTTAGTCCTTTGGTTGCTCCTTATATAGAACGTAATCCAATACTTTTCTATTTGCAGCGTCTATATTGGCAACACTCTTGTCAATATAGATAGCTGTTGTCCTGTTTCCATGGGAATGTCCCAATGCTTCGGCAATGATTTCTTCGGGTATTCCTATGGAGAAGGCTATTGTTGCCCACGTATGCCTAGCCCAATACAGAGAGATATGAGTAAACAGAGGATTATGCTTCATATGATATTCCTTCTGAAAATCGTGAGCTTTCTTTTTCTCGTTCCTTTCTTTAGTGACAGGGCCTATTGCCTTTAGTCCCTTGTTTGCCTTGCACACAAATTGCTTGTAGTTTCTCATGTTCTCTGAGAAATTGACTAGCTTTGTCTTTCCTCTATACCTATTTATTATCTGTATGGCTTCCGGTTCCAGTCTGATGCTATACAGCCTTCCGGTCTTCTTTCGTCTATACAGTAATCTTCCGTCTACAACATTCTCATCCGTACAATTAAGAATATCGGCAGGGTTTATCCCGATCAAGAAGAATGTAAGCTTGAAATAATCCAGGTACTTCTGCTGCCATGGCTGCACATTATAATTAAATAAGATACGTAGTTCATCTACAGAAAGAGAACGTTTTTCTGTCTGTTCCGGATTTATATCGAATGTTCTCATCGGATAATGGCTGGTTATCTCATTATCGATAGCATCGTTGAAAACGGCACGTATGTTTCTGAAATGTATATTCCTGGAGTTCTTCTTTAACCCTTGTCTTACCAACTCGGCATCCAACCTTTTCAGCCAATCCTTTGAGATATCTTCAAAAGCGTAGGTATCAACCTTGCTATCGAAATCGCGCATTTTCTTCAAAGTGGTTGCATATATTTCCCTGGTCCTTTGTGCTGAACGACTATTCATATATTCTATATACCTATTTATAAATAAGTCTTTCTTCTTAACATCAGGGTCTAGATAGGCCACAACCTTATTCTTTATCTGCGTTGAAGTCTGTTTAGTAAGTTCTCCCTTCATCTGCAGTTCCAATATAGCATTTTCAATCTCTACCAATTTGTTCTTAACAAATATTTCCAATCTCTGCTTGTTTGGCGCATCAACTATTCTTTGTTTCTTGACATCCCATTGTTCTTTTTTCAATTTGACACCAAGAGGAATATAAGCTGCCTGTCGCTTCTTCGTGATGGCAACTTTGAGCGGTGCCGGCTCTCCGTCCTTGACCGCTCTTGTATCTAAGTATAGTTTCGTTGTTATCATTTGCAAGCTATTTGCAAGCAGAATTGTGCAAAAATGTGCAAAAATGTGCAAGAATGTGCAGGATTCTACTTAGTTGGATAAAATACGATGTTTTGGAAATACCTAATTTTCAGTGTTTTCTGCGGAAAGAGGGGGATTCGAACCCCCGATTCCCTTTAGGGGAATACACGCTTTCCAGGCGTGCCTCTTCAGCCACTCGAGCACCTTTCCTGTTTCGAAGTACAAAATTATCACTTTTTATTCGAAAATCCACATATTCGTTTGCTTTTTACATTTCTTTAACTAGAGATGACATAAAACAAGCGCCCTGAAAGGACAAAAGCATCTATTTTAAAGCTTTTGCCCTTTCAGGGCGCCTTGTTGGTTGCATATTTAACCCAGGGTGTTGCCCTTGGCTAGGAGCTTCTGCCCTTTCAGGGCGTATGGCGTCTCCAAGAGTACAAGCTCGCTAGGCGTCCCGACAGATTTACAATCTGGCGAGACACCTAGCGGACTTCCCCGCTTGCGAAAGTTCAGTCCTTTACTTCTCAGGAATAATCTCGAAGATTTCTGCAGAGCCTTCTATCTGAAGCTTGGCAGCCTTCTTCACCAATTCCACCTTGCAGAATGAACTGTCGATGGTGGTAGTGGCAAGAACCTTGCCCTTGGCGTTCAGCTGGCGACATACCAATGATTTGCCTGGAGCCAACTTCAACAGCAGGGTGTAACTCTTTACATCCTTCTCAATACCCATGGTAAGGGTGCCCTTGTTGGTGAATGAGGTGCATGGATTCTCATCGAAACCATACATCGCTGCCTCCAGATTGTCAGCCTCTACTGGGAAGTTCAAACGCTCTGGAGTGGTTGGATTCACCTCGAAGGTGCGGACAGCTGCCCAGTTGCGCTTGTCTGACTTCAACTTCTTGATACGGATATAACGGGTCTCAACAGGAGAATCGGTCTTCCAGTTGATGATATACTGCTTCTTCAACTCGCCTGTCAGCGCCTTCCATTCCTTTCTGTCTACAGAATATTCCAATACGGTGTTGTCGAAGTAATCTACATCATCCACAGAGTTACGGCCCTGGAGGATTCTTACCTCTGATACCTGACGAACGCAGCCCAGGTCAGCACCAATCCAGTCGCCTGTATTCTGACCGTTACCCGATGTATAATAGGTGGTAGAATCGTTGTCGAACATTGCCTTGCTCTGGGTGGTTTTCAAAGTGGCATAGGTACCGATACCCTTATAGAAGGCAGGAACCTTACCGGTCAACTTCTTGAAGAAGCCAGATGCCATATCGTCCATAGACTGCTCGTAGAATGGCTGCAATACCATGGTTCCAGACTTATGCTTCTCGTAGGCAGCCACGTCTTCCTTGCTCATGCGGTTGTTTACGTAGCCCTCCCAGAATGCCTGGTCGTTACCAGCCTTATATTCCTTGATAAGACTCATGGTCTTCAAGCCACGCTCACCCAACTTGCCAAACTCTGTCAACCATGGGCGGAGTTCCTTCATCAGCAGGGCATTCTTGCAGTTTGCCTCCATCTGGGCTGGTGCATTCTTTACTCTTACAAACTCATTCTGCAGAGCATTGAACTGAGCATCGGTGAAGTTGTCGATGCGGAAGCTCTTGGTCTCCCATGACTCGATGCGGCGATAACCGGTCTCGGTATCGCAAGAGTGCATGGCGAAGGTGCGATATGCCTCGTGTGCCTCAGGAGTGAGATCTACCAGGCCACGCTCCCAGTTGTCCAACGGATTATAGTTGGCGATGTTCCATGCATAATCAGCCACACCATAGAGAGCCAGCTTAGAAGCCTCTCCGTGCTCCATAGGGTTGCTTACGAAGCCGCAGAGATCCTTGTTGGTCAGGTCGGTCTGCAAACCATAGGTAGGACCCTGCATGATGATATGGCGTGCATAATCGGTTACAGGGAAGTTCCACCAGTAATAAGCAGGGCGCTTGATGCGGGAGTTCACCCAGTCGAGGGTCTCGCGGGTCAAGTCACTACATACCACATCACCCGTCCAGAATACATTGATAGATGGATCGAGGGTATTACCGAAGATAGCCAGAGAACCGGTTGGTTTTGGATTCGCCCAGAGACGGGTATAATCGGTAGGACACATCACGAGCGGTGTAACATCGCCCTTAGCCTTCACAAATTCCTTTGCCAGGCGGTTCAGGAGTTCCGACTGCTTCACTGGGTTGGCACCCTCGCCCGAAATATCATCAAAGAAGATGGCGAAAGAGCGCACACCGAGGTCGTACATCAGATCGAGCTTGTGAACCAGGTTCTGATAGTCTTCCTCGTTCCACTTGATATCCTGTCCTGGATGGATAGCCCACACGAAATCTACACGGTTGCGGCGGCAAGCCTGAACGAGTTCGCTGATGTTCTTAGCCTCTTTCTCTGGATAAGGCAGGCGCCAGTTAGGACAGCTGTGATAAGGGTCGTCCTTAGGGCCATAGAGATAGGTGTTCATCTTGTTCTTTCCATAATAGTCGATGAGGGAAAGACGCACCTGATGAGACCAAGGCTCGCCATAGAAGCCTTCTACCACACCACGGTTTGGAAGATCAGGGTAGTCGTTGCAAGTGGTATAAGGCATCTGGCCCTTTGCCATCTCGCTGTTTACAATCTGGCGCAAGGTCTGCAAGCCATAGAAAGCGCCACGCTCATCGTATCCCACAATCTGGATACCTTTGGCATCAGCCTTCAGGCTGTAAGCACCCGATACAGGCTTCACGCCAGCCTTGGCAGCAAGCTTCTCACCGAAATCGATGGTCAGGCGAATGCCCTTGGCGTTAGCGGTCAGGAACTTCACATCATCAGCAAACTTACCTTTCTTGTCAATCACCTTGACACCCTTCTGCAGGTCGAGTCGGTTAGCAGCATCCACATTCAGGAGATGTGGTGTAGGGCTCACGATGAGTCCGTGATGATCCAGTTTCTTACCCGGAATCATGTTTACGTCCTGCTTTTCAGAACGCTGGCCGCTCAGGTCTTGTGCCTGAGTGCCCTGTGCAAATGCAGCCATCAGGAGGGCTGCCATCAACATTTTTCTAGTCATAATGAATAGTTGGTTTAGGATTTATTTTTATTAAATTTTATATATTTACAAAAGCTTTTGCCCTTACAGGGCGCTTTGCTGATTGCCATTATAACCCAGGGTGTTGCCCTGGGCTAGGAGCTTCTGCCCTTTCAGGGCGTGCTGCTTCTAGAGCTTTGAGTCTTCAGGGCGTGTGGGGCATTTCCCTAGAAGTGAAAGACACTTTCTACATTTTTATTCGTCTGTTCTGCAAACTTTTCTTCGCTCACGTTGTAGGCTTTTGCCAAGGTTTTAAGTACTTCTACCACGAAGGCGCTCTCATTGCGCTTTCCGCGATATGGAACGGGAGCCATGTATGGAGAGTCGGTTTCCAAAACAATGCGGTTCATCGGAACCACGGCAGGGAGGTCTTCACGCAAATGACTGCTCTTGAAGGTAGAAACTCCACCGATGCCCAGCACGAAGTTATCGAACGAGAGGAGTTCCTCTGCCTCCTTCTGATTGCCGGTAAAGCAATGGAACACGCCGCCCGGCAGGTCTTTCTGATACTGTCTGAGCAGATGCACCATCTCGTTCTGTGCCTTGCGGCAATGAATCATCAATGGCAAGCGGGTCTCTATCGCCCACTTCACCTGTTCCTCAAAAGCCTCCAGCTGCTCATGCTCGAACTCACGGCTCCAGTAATAATCCAGTCCTACCTCGCCCACAGCGATAAAGTCAGAAATCAGTGGAGAATCAGCCGTCTGCCCAGCATTTCCCGTCATGCGATGCTCCTCCAGTATCTTCCGGAGTTCAGCCAGCTGCTCCTTCCAGTCTTCCTTCACCTCTTCAGGATGCAAGCCAATCATAGGATAGGCGTAGCCCGGATATTCCCGGCTCAGAGCCAGCACAGCGTGCGTAGTCTTCACATCGATGGCAGGCAGGAACACCTTACCTACCCCCGCTTCTTTAGCTCGGGCGAAAGCCTCCGCCCTATCCTCATCAAATTCTTCCGCATCAAAATGCGTATGTGTATCTATTACTTTGAACATTGAACTTTGAAATTAGTACTGTCGCTTCATCATTTTCTGAGCATACTTTGCCAATTCCTCCTTACGCTCAGCAGGCACATTCACGGCATCCAGATACTTCTTGCTCTGCTCGAAATAATAAGCTATCTTATCCTGCGCCATTTTGTCGATACCAATCTCGTTGTATAGACGGGTAACGGCAGCCACCTTCTCCTTGCGGTCGAACTCCTCGGCATCCACCCATTTCTGGAGTTCTGCACGCTGAGCGTCGTTGGCATGGTTGAAGGCATTGATGAGCATGTAAGTCTTCTTGTTAGATGTGATATCGCCACCAATCTCCTTACCGAACACCTTGGTATCGCCGTAAACATCGAGGTAATCATCCTGCAACTGGAACGCCAATCCGATCTGCTCGCCAAACTTATACAGGTTCTCTGCATCCTCTTCAGAAGCATCGGCAAGGATTGCACCCATCTTCAAGGCACAAGCCAGGAGTACGCTGGTCTTGAGGCGGATCATCTCGATATATTCCTCCTCCTTCACATCATTACGGTTTTCAAACTCCATATCAAACTGCTGACCTTCACCAATTTCCAGGGCAGTGGAAGTAAAGAGTTTCAACACCTTGGCAAGATGCTTTTCATCACATTGAGCCATACGCTCATAAGCCAGAACGAGCATGCTGTCGCCCGAAAGGATTGCCGTATTGGCATCCCATTTCTTATGAACCGTTTCATGACCGCGACGCAAATCAGCATTGTCCATCAGGTCATCATGCAGCAAAGTATAGTTATGATAAGTTTCCAGGGCAACGGCATTCATCAGGATCTTCTCAGGATTGTCCTTGAAAAGATTGTAGCCCAGAAGCATGAGCGTAGGACGAATACGCTTGCCACCCATAGAAAGAACGTATCTGATAGGCTCATAAAGAGACTTTGGCTTTCTTTCGTAAGGCAAATTAGCCAGAAACTCATTTACCATGCTTAAAATTTCATCTGCTGTCTTCATAATAATGTATAATTTATAATGTATAATTTACAATGAACAATTTATAATTTATAGCTGGAACACTACCGGGATGGCAATCATCGTGCGACAGACCTTGCCTTTATCGATGCCCGGTTTCCACTTCGGCATCATCTTCATCACCCTCAAAGCCTCGTTGTCGAGCAATGGATCTACCGAAGTGCTTACCTTGATATTGGCAACACTTCCATCCTTGTTTACGATAAAGGATACCACTACGGTTCCCTGAATCTTACTCTTCTGGGCAGCTACAGGGTACTTCAGGTTCTTGGTAAGCCACTGCATGAAGGCAGACCAGCCACCAGGAAACTGCGGTATCTTCTGCACGACGGTCAGTTTAATAGGAGCCTCAGCTCCCGGATTCTCAATGGGAGTTTCAGGAACCGCTTCCTTCACCTCAGATCCATCCACTACACCCGAGCCGTCGCCGATAACCAGTTCGCTGGTTGTAGAACTGATTTTCTGCGGTGCCTTCTGAGTCTGTTGCTCGGCAGCCTTCACTTCCTGGGTAATTGACTTAGAAGCAGGAGCCGAAACAGCCTCTGCACTCACCATATCTTTCTGGTCGGGACGAGCCGACATTTCCAGATCCTGTGAGAGATCTTCCATCGATTCCGACAAGTCATCATCTCCCTGCTGACCTCTCTGATATTGGAGTCCTACGAAGATGAAAGTAAAAGCCAGCAGCAACCCCAGCAGAAAAAATGTAACCCGCTTATCTTCCAGTTGTGCGCTATTTGATTTCTTAATTTCCACAATAAAAACCGTTTAAAATCGTTATTTCCTACGAAAACATTGCAAAATTACTTCTTATTATTGAAAAAAGCAGTATCTTTGCCAAAGAATTAGAAAATTTAAATGAAAAAATATGTAATTTCCGCAATATTGACGCTTTTTGCGACAATTATTGATGCTCAAGAGAGCCAAACGGGGTATAATTTCCTTCGCTTGCCGGTGAGTGCCCATGCAGCTGCTCTGGGTGGCGACAACATCACCTTGATAGAAGATGATGAGGCACTCATATTCCATAATCCGGCTCTCCTGTCATCAGTAAACGACAAGACGGTCAATCTCAATTATATGAACTATATGTCGGGGGTGAACACTGCCTCGGCTAGTTTCAACCGTATTGTCAACGACAAGGCTTCGTGGGCTGTTTCGGCTCAGCTTGTTGACTACGGCAAGATGAAAGAGACGGATGAGAACAACATCCAGATGGGTGAGTTCTCGGCAAAGGACATTGCCGTTGCGGGTTACTTCTCTTATATGCTCGGTGAAAAGTTTGCGGGTGGTATTGCCGCCAAATTCATCACTTCGTATATTGGCGATTACAATTCTATCGCTGTGGGAGTGGATCTGGGCATCAACTATTACGACCCGGAAACGGAATGGTCGGTTTCATGTGCGGCAAAGAATCTGGGTGGACAGCTGAAAGCTTACGACAATGAATATGAGAAGATGCCGATCGACCTGCAGTTGGGTGTGACGAAACGCTTCGCCAACGCACCGTTCAGGGTATCAGCCACACTGGTCAACCTGAACCATTGGGACAGCAGTCTTCGTGATCATGCCGTAGTAGGTGCCGACATTCTGCTTTCGGAGAGCCTGTGGATAGGTGCCGGCTACAACTTCCGGAGAGCCAACGAGATGAAAATCAGCACCTCAGAAGATGAGGAAAGCAGTCATGGAGCCGGTTTCTCTGTGGGTGGCGGTATCAACCTGGAGCGCTTCCATCTGAACGTTGCCTACGGCAAATATCACGTCAGTAGCAACAGTCTCATGCTGAACGTAAGTTACAGATTATAAATTATACATTAAAGTTAGTTCGAAATTATGAAGAAAATAACAATAGCAATAGACGGATACTCTTCTTGCGGTAAGAGTACGATGGCAAAGGATCTTGCCAAGGAAATAGGTTATGTTTATGTAGATACGGGCGCCATGTACCGCTCGGTAACCCTCTATGCGCTGCGTCATCAGCTCTTCGAAGCAGATGGAGCCGTAAAGACTGAAGAACTGCAGAAGGAGATGAAGAACATCAGCATCTCATTCAAGTTTAATGCAACAACCGGTCGCCCAGACTGCTATCTGAACGGCGAACTGGTAGAAAAGGAAATCCGTTCGTTAGAGGTTTCCAACCACGTTAGTCCGATTGCCGCCGTTCCTTTCGTCAGAGAGGCGCTGGTAGAACTGCAGCAGAAGATGGGCGAAGACAAGGGTATCGTGATGGATGGTCGCGATATAGGTACCACCGTGTTCCCTAATGCCGAACTGAAGATTTTCGTAACAGCCAGTTCACAGGTGAGAGCACAGCGCCGTTTCGATGAACTGAAGGAGAAAGGAATGCCAGCCGACTTCGATGCGATTCTGAAGAATGTAGAGGAGCGCGACTATATCGATAGCCACCGCGAGACTTCCCCACTCAGAAAAGCAGATGATGCCATCACGCTCGACAACAGCAACATGACCATTTCTGAACAGAAGGCATGGCTGATGGAACAATATCAAAAAGCAATAGCAGAATAAGCTACAGAGAAGAGACTGCCGGGTTATTAATGCAAAAATACGTTAAATATGCTACTTTTGCCGATAAATTTATTTTATTCGATGAAAAGATTTGGAAAAAAAAACTTCAATTTAGTATCTTTGCAACCATATTAACAAGGTAGTAATGATATAGATTATAAATTTTGAGTTAATTACTGTTTTTTGAAGGTGATAGGTCTTCGGGAGAAGATTTATCACCTGTTTTATTTTCAGACAGTTTATAAAAGATAAACCCACTTGACGTCGTGAAACACGACACCAAATGGGTTAACTGATTAATAACCAATATATTAAGTTTTTCAACCAACGATAAAACTATCCTCTACCCATATACGGTGAAACACCGTACCAAGTATATCAAGTAGCTGATAATCAATATTTTAACTCTTATTACAAAAGAGCAGAGTTTTCCTTGATAATCTTATCCTTGCACTCTTCCATCAGCCACTTCGGCGTACTGGTAGCACCACAGATACCTACCGTTTCCACATCCTTGAACCAGTTCATATCTATTTCGTCAGCACTTTCTATCTGGTAGCTGTTGGCATTCACGCTCTTGCATTCCTTGAAAAGCACCTTGCCGTTCGAACTCTTTCTGCCACTCACAAAGAGGATGACATCATGCTTGCTGGCAAAGGCAGCGATGTTAGGCATGCGGTTAGCCACCTGACGGCAGATGGTATCGAAACTCTTGAAGACAGCGCCCTCAACAATATGCTCCTGGCAATATTCGATGATGCGGTGGAACTCATCGAGACTCTTGGTAGTCTGGGAGTAAAGATAGATATCTTTAGAGAAATCCAGCTGACCGGTTTCCTTCAGCTGCTTCACATCCTCAAACTTCTCTACCACGATGGCATGACTCTCCGTCTGCCCCACCAGTCCGAGCACCTCAGCATGCCCGTTCTTGCCGAAAATCACGATCTGTGCCTCCGGATTGTTGACATACTGCTTCTTGATGCGGCGCTGCAATTGGAGCACCACAGGACAGGTAGCATCGATGATTTCAATGTTATTTCGCTCAGCAAGGGCATAAGTTTCAGGCGGTTCACCATGAGCACGGAGCAAGACCTTTACGCCCTGCAGTTCCTCCATCTGCTCATGGTCTATCGTGATGAGTCCCGCTTCATGCAGGCGCTCCACCTCCATACCGTTATGCACAATATCGCCCAGGCAGTAAAGTTTACCGCCCTTAGCCAACTCCTCTTCAGCTTTCTTGATGGCAGTAGTTACGCCAAAGCAGAACCCACTGCCGTTATCTATTTCTATCTGCACGATATTCATTTTTAAATCATTGTACATAAATCTTCACCACCACCTTAGCATGGTCAGGGTCATTCGTAATTATGAGGATACGAGGGTGTCTGACACGCGATTTCTTCAAGTCGGCAGCCACAGCCGTCACCTTCATCTTAACGGTCTCTCCTGGCTGAATCTTACTCTTCTTCAGTTTCACCTGCAAGCCCATCGTAAACATCTGCATGCTGCGGATATCCAGTTCCGACTTACCCTTATTGGTAATCAGAATCTCACCCTTCAGCTTCTTCTTTCCATTGAAACTACCCAGATTGAGATCGGTGGCAGACATCTCTATCTTCGGAGCCAGTGCCTTCTTGGCTGGAGTCATGTTTTCGAAACCAGGAAGAAGAACGGCTGATACCACGATTTCCTTCTCAGGCGCAATCTTATCGCCAGGACGCTCACCGAGATAAACCGATGTCTGGTTCAAGCCCAGGTCGCGCAGTTTCTTGGAATCCAGCACGAAACTGATTTCGGCAGAATGACGCGGAGCCACCTTGGAAGGCGATACGAAAGCATGAAGATAGGATGGCAGATGCATCACTACCGGCTCCAGCACTTCGTCGGTAGGATTGAAGATATGAATGCGCTGAACCGGACGGTCGCCACGGTTCACGTCATCAAACTCCACCTCCTGGGCATCACTCTTGATGACACCCAGCATCTCATCGTAAGAACCAGCGAAATCTACTACGCTGCCCACTACCCTTCCCCTCATAGAGAGGATGAACGGCTCTTCATCCGCATTGGTATAGAGGCAAACCTGCTTGGTGAAAGTACCCATCTGCTTGGCATCGTATACCGCCTTGATGACGAAACTTTCGCCGGCAGCTATGCTCGTCTTCGGATAATCTACCTCCGTACATCCGCAACTTTTCAATACATTGTTGATAACCAACGGCTTGTGCCCGTCATTCTTCAGCACGAATTCGGCAGTTACAGGCTTGTGGAACACCACCTGTCCGCAGTCTACCACCTCGTGCTGGGTTGTAATCTTCTGTGCTGATGCAGGCAGCGCCAACAGCGCTGAGAGCATCCATATATTCATCCGTTTCATACTATTCTATTTTAAATTATCAATCTATAAACTTTTAACTATCAATTATTAACTTTCAATTCATAGGTCTCTGTGCGGCCACTAAATTCCGGACTGTAGGTACACTCAGCGATGCAAGTTCCGCTCTGATAGTCGCCCTTTCTATCCACGTAATACTCCATTTCTACGATGTGCTTACCTTTAGATAAACGATCGAAATAGAAATTTGTTGCATGGTCTCTTGGAGAAACATAGCAGCCTATGCCCCACTGATAACCGCTCAACTGGTTAACCGGCTCCAGGCATGCCGCACGCTTATCCGTAATCTGCACAAAGTCGTAGTCGCGGTCGGCGGTGATGATGAGCGTTACCTTCACCTTCTCGCCTACCTGCGCATTGCCCTTGCTCTCAGATTCGGCTGGAACGATGACACGGCGCACCTTGATGCCCGACTCCATGGAACCGATTTCGCTGATAGGCTGCTTAAACTCTGCATAGACAGCTCCCCAGCTGGTATAATCGCTCTTTTTGTCGATGCTCAGCTTAGATGCCTTGCCCGGTCTTTCGGTCTTCACATAGCCCAAAGTAGTGGAATCCTGCGGCATCGGCAGCAGCTTGCCATCCAGTTTCAGCACGGCATTCTCAGCCTTCCTGCTCCAGTTGCTCTCATTGCCCTTCATAAAGGCGTAGACGGCATCCACGGTGTTCACTGGCGTATCCCAAACCTGGGTGCGTTTCGACATCAGGAGCCAGCGCTGCAGTTCCTCGATGGTCTGCTTGTCGTTCGGCTTCAGCATCTGCATCGCCTCTATCACGGATACCTGGGTAGGAATCTTATAGTTTCTCCAGCTGTAGAGTGCCTTGCGGGTATCGTAGTAGCGGCCCATCTCCTCGCGGTAAACGGCATATTCGTTCACGCTCTGCAGATATTCGCCAGCCTTCTCGCGATAGGCAGCATTCTGCTGGCTGTTTCTGGCGAGTACCACGGCAGCACGCGCCTTGCCATAGATGGAGAAATCACCGGTCATCTTCGACATCTTGTCCAGGAGATAAGCCTTATCCTGCTCCAGATTCTGCTTCATCTTTCTGCCATCCACCGAAAGGATGTAGAGATAATGCAGCGCCTGTTCGCTAGGATTCACCTTCTGCTTTTTCTCCTCCTGCTTCTTCATTTCTCTTACTTCCTGTGCTGTCTGCCAGGAGAGATAATCGATGGCGGAAGTCAGCATCCGGGCGATTGATTTCTGCACACCTGCGATGGCATTCAATCGAACCATCATTTCGGCTACCGATGTAGTCATATACCGGCTGCCCTTCATTCCCTTCCACCAGGAGAAGGAACCGTTAGGGTTCTGCAACTTCTTCAGCTTCTCCACCTGATTCTGCAGGCGGATGCTCTCCTGAGTGAGATTTTCCAGCGAGAGATGCTTCTGTACATGGTTTGTGATAGTATTGGCATAGATGGCAGACATCAGCGAGATGGCGTCCTCCTCATCCGGATTACTGATGGCTGGCAGCGCCTTCACCATCAGCCAACTTGGGTTATTGGTGTACTCGATGGTTACCTTTGCCTCTTCAGCGCCCTTCGCCTGCTTGCCCTCCTTGTTCAGGAAGAGTTTGCTCAGGTCGAAGTTCTGCTCACCCTTCTGATGCAGGGTGATAGGCAGGGTGTTCACCACGAGTTCACGGTTGCTCAAAACCGGCAGATAGTGCTGTTCACCATCGCTGTAGCCATTACCGGCAGCCACCACCTTATTAATATATACGCCTTCTTTCAGTCCCTGGACATCAAAGGAGATGGTAGCAGAGCCCTCGGCATCGATGCAGTAGTTCTGCGTCTTCTGCCAAACCACCTTGTTGGTCTCCGGGTCGAGAATCTGCATACGGGCGTTGCCGCTCACCTTCTTGTCGGAAGTATTGAAGAGTTTCACCACGATGGTGCTCTTATCGCCCTCACGCAGGAAGCGAGGCATGTTAGGCTGCACCATCACGGTCTTCTGAGCCACAGCCTCATCCACCAGCAAACCGTTGCGCATCTCCTTGTCATGAGCCAATCCCATGAACTTCCAGGTAGTCACGCTCTCCGGCAGGGTAAACCTGATGGCTACGTTGCCATTGTTGTCGCTCTCCAAGGCAGGATAGAAGAAGGCGGTCTCGTTCATATTCTCACGCACCTGCACCTTGTCGAGGAATTGTCTTGCATCTGAGCCAGAACCACCGGCAAACTGCGGCATCTCCTCTACTACATCAAAAACCTTGTTGGCAGATGGAGCAGCCGCTCCGACACGGGTCATTTTAGAGCTGCGAATCCAGATGCCTTTCGCTTCTTCTCGAACCAGCTCGTCTTTCTTTATACGAACAGACTCTACGGTTCCGCCAAGAGAACGTTCCAACTTGCTCAGCTCCACCGCTTGCATATAAGCATAATAGCTAAAGAATTTGCCATCAAACTTATCTACATCCAGTTGTTTCTGGTCAAAATATTTAGTAGGATAAACACCCAATAAATCCATCTTATAATACCACAGATTACTCGTCCAGAAGCAGCTTGGCAACCATTGGCTGAATCCGAGCGACATTTTCCAGGAATGCGGGGCTATCTGGTCGAGCGACTTGTCATAGAGTACGCTCATCAGCTGCGCCTTGGCTGGCTTGCCGTCAGGGGTGGTAATCTTCAGCGTCCACTCCTCCTTCTGTCCAGGGGTCAGACGGTTGCGGAAGGTCTTCCAGGCGATATCCAGTTTCTTCTCAGGCAAAGGACGGGCGATGCTCATCATTCGGGTATAGCACTTGCCTTGCTTCACGAAACTATAGTTCAGTACGATGCCCGACGCATATTCCTCCTTGTAGGTGAAAGGCAGAGTCACGATGCTGTCGCCCAACTCCCAGGCGCCCTTCTCCAGCAGTTTGTTGCCGGCGATGATGGAATATACGATGTGCGCTCCGTTCTCCGAAGAGCCCACCTGGATATAGACCGGCTTGCCATCACGAGGGAAAGTCTTCGCCGTCTGATAATACCATTCGGTAGTTGGCTCCACCGGATGGGTATCCTTCATGCTGAAGAGCGTGAACTTCTGCTGCAGGGTATCCTGTCCGCAGATTGCCTCCAACTGATGAACGCCAGATTTCCAAACGAGGGAAGAAGAGGCAGATGATGCAGAAGAAGCATATTCCTTGATAGAAACCGGTACATTCGCCTCGGCATCCTTCCATTCGCCCTTATCAATTCGATATTTCAACCTACTAGAAATCGGCATACCACTGGCATTGCGGTAAGCGAAGGTCACCGTCTTCAGACTGTCTGTTTCGATACGCTTAGGAAGATTCACCGTGAGGATGGTTGGCTTGGTGCCCAGAGGCAGACTCATCACGCCCTCGTGGCTCTCACCGCTGATGTCGGTAACGATGGCTGAGACCTCGAAGTTGAAGAAACGGGCGATGCGCATGAACTCGCTCATATCAGCCTCGTCTTTTCCTGACAAGGAAGCCTCCAGCGGAATCTCTACGTCGAAGGTTCCGTCCTCACGAGTCACGCAACTGTCAGTCTTCACCAACTGTCCGGCAGAGCCTGCGCCCCACCACCAGAGTTGGTTTCTGCGAGTCACCTGATACTCCACCTTGGCACCCTGCACAGGTATACCGGCATAGGTCTTGGCTGTAGCCTTCACCACTACAGTATCGCCCCAGTTATATTTCTCGTTCACCTTCGGGAAGGTAATCTCGAAGGTTGGACGCTTGTATTCCTCCACTCTTACATATTTTGTTGCCGTTCCATTCACGGAGATGGAATACAGTCCCGTCTGTCCCTCCTTCGGCAATTCGAAATCTACCGAAGCCGTACCATATTCATCGGTCGTAACCTTCTGTTCTGCCACCTGCTTCCAGTTGGCATCACTCAGGACAAACTTCAGTTCCATGCTCTTGCCAGGCACGCTGGCATCCAACCCCTTCTTGACAGTATAGGAAATGGCTGAGGCATGTACCTTCTGCCCCGGGCGATAGATGGCACGATCGGTATAAACCTGATATTTAGTCTCATTATCCTTCTTCTCATAATAGCGGGTACGGCTAAGATAGATGTCCCTGGCTGGCGTAAACTTGTCATTGTTGGTAGAAATCAACACCATTCCATCCACATTTTTGAAGTAAGCCTCTCCGTTCTCATCTGTTGTCAAGCGGGCATGAACTATTCGCTTGTCCTTCTTCGTCTTGAAATCATACCGCTGGTCGTAGAGTTCTATCTTCGCCCCGGCGATAGGCTGTCCGTCGGTAGCATTCACCACCACATAGCGATGCTTATCATCCGGCAACTGCTGGATCATCACCGCCAGATTGCTGACATAGAAGAGTTTGCGCTGCGGAGCGATGCCGGTATTATCAGAAGTTACCTCCATCAGATAGGCACCCAGCGGCAGATTGCCACCGATTTCAATGGAATCCTTCACCTCTTGATAATCCGGACGACCATAGTAATTCCTGCTGTAATCCTTCTGATGCAGTTTCGTGGTCTTCTTCAGGAGCATCTTATAGGTAGCCTCATCCTGAGCATCATATTCATTATCCGCCGTGATGTTGAGGCGGGAGATGCTGATTTTCAGGTTCTGGAGATTACGCACATCCAGCTGCACCCAAACCTTCTCCCCAGGTTGCAATACCTGCGGCATATCCTTCACCCGGAACATCGGTTCGGTAAGTCGCTTCTGCGCATTTCTCAGTTCGTTCATTCTCGACCATTCACCCCAGCGGCTCAGCGCATAGTTGATATAGTTGAGCTTATCCTGCGGTTTGGCATCGGTAGCACCTTCCATGAAGCGGAAATGCTCCACGGCAAGTTCGCCTGCCTCCGGAATATCCTGATAAATCTGGATGAGCGAGTCGATGGTCTGCAGATACTTCGATTTCTTCACCTCTCTCACGTCGTCCTGGCGGTATTTCTCGATGAGCTTATAGGCACAGAGACAAGCCGCACCCCGATTGCCCACCTTATTATAATAGGTGTACAGCTGCAGATACGCCTCCTTGCTGTCTGCCTCGAATCCGATGAGATGCAGCAAATCATTCTTGAAGGAACTTCCGTCCACCCCTTTTAGAGTCAGCGGCACATACTCAGTAGAAGCATGCTTGGCAAGAAGCTCTGGGTGCGCCATCGCTTTTTTGAAGAAATCCTGGCTCTTCTTCAGGTTTACCTTTCGCTGACTTTGATAATAAGAAGCATCCTCCCTTTGTTCCAAAGAAGCCTCATCCACTTCTATTCCATACGGATTATCATGATATACCTTGCCGAGCACAGCATATCTCACCGCTTTCAGCATCGGGTCATTTGTCTTCAAAGCTTCAGCCTCCATCCGCTTCACATTCGGCGTCAGTGAGTCTGCAGAAATCTCTTTCCAGAGCATCACCTGCCTCATCTCAGCCGCCAGCAGCTGACCGTAGTCTTTAGCCGCAGAAGCCTTGGCGATGATTTTCTTCATCACCGCGATTTCGCTCTTAGGCTGGGCCTTCTGAGCATTGATTTCAGCTTGCTTCCACAAGTTGTCGTATGTCTGAGCCGCTACCTGCATTGTAGCAAAGAGGGCTATCAGAAGTGATAAAATGTTTCTTTTCATAAGCCAATTGTATTAAATGTTTATAGAATGATGATAATCATCAAACTTTTCATTGCAAAAATACAAAAAAAAACTGTTTTCTAACCCCGAAACTTAAACTTTTTACTATCTTTGCACCAAAATAGTATATTTTACCAAGAAATAACATTAAAAAAACAATGGCAGAAAAAAAGTATGGTCATTTTGATGACGCCAATCGCGAATACGTGATTACTGACCCAAAGACCCCATGGCCTTGGATCAATTATTTGGGTAACGAGGATTTCTTCTCGCTCATCTCAAACACAGCAGGTGGTTATTCCTTCTACAAGGATGCCAAGTTCCGTCGCATCACCCGTTATCGCTACAATGGTGTGCCGATGGATAACGGCGGTCGCTATTTCTATATCAAAGATGGCGATACCGTATGGAACCCGGGATGGAAACCTTGCAAGACACCGCTCGACAGCTACGAGTGCCGCCACGGCATGAACTATACCCGCATCACGGGCAGCAAGAACGGCGTAGAGGCGAGTGTGCTCTTCTTCGTACCCCTCCATACATGGGCTGAGGTGCAGAAGATGACGCTGAAGAACCAGACTGAGGAGGTGAAGACCCTCAAGGTGTTCTCCTTTGCAGAGTGGTGCCTCTGGAATGCTGCTACCGACATGGAGAACTTCCAGCGCAACTTCTCTACGGGCGAAGTAGAGGTAGAAGGTTCTACCATCTATCACAAGACCGAATATCGTGAGCGCCGCAACCACTATGCTTTCTACACAGTGAATACCGAGATTCAGGGCTACGATACCGACCGCGAGAGCTTCATCGGACTCTACAACGAGTTTGCCGAGCCTGAGGCTGTGATGGAAGGCAAGCCACGCAACAGTTTTGCCCATGGCTGGAGCCCTATCGCATCTCATTATATCGAGGTTACCCTGCAGCCAGGCGAGAGCCGCGACCTCATCTTCCTGCTGGGCTATGTGGAGAACGAGCAGGACAAGAAGTTCAGCGCCAAGAGGGTAATCAACAAGGAGAAAGCTCATCAGCTTATCGCCAAGTTTGATACCACCGAAAAGGTGGATGCTGCCTTCGCAGAACTCAACCAGTACTGGGATAACCTGCTGAACATCTTCACCGTGAAGAGCGGCAACGACAAGTTAGACCGTATGGTGAACATCTGGAACCAGTATCAGTGCATGATCACCTTCTGTATGTCGCGTTCGGCAAGTTTCTTCGAGAGCGGCATCGGTCGAGGCATGGGCTTCCGCGATTCCAACCAGGACCTCGTAGGTTTCGTTCATCAGATACCTACCCGTGCCCGCCAGCGCATCATCGATATCGCCAGCACCCAGTTCCCAGACGGTGGCTGCTACCACCAGTATCAGCCGCTCACCAAGCGCGGCAACAACGATATCGGTGGCGGTTTCAACGACGACCCTTGCTGGCTCATCTTCGGTACCGTAGCCTATATCAAGGAGACGGGCGACTTCTCTATCCTCGCTGAGCAGGTGCCTTTCGACAACCAGCCAGGCACAGAAGTAAGCCTCTTCGAGCACCTCAAGATTTCGATGAACCATGTTATCAACAACCTGGGTCCACACAAGTTGCCACTCATCGGAAGAGCCGACTGGAACGACTGTCTGAACCTGAACTGCTTCTCCTGGGACCCTAACGAGAGTTTCCAGACCACCGAAAACAAGGGCGAAGGAAGCAAGGCAGAGAGTCTGATGATAGCCGGTCTGTTCGTGGTTACCGGCAAGGATTATGTGGCTCTGTGCAAGCAGCTTGCCAAGGAAGCTTTGGAAAGCAAGGATGGCGAAATAGCCGGTCTTGCAGAGGAAGATTATTTGACAGAAGCCGAGCGCATGCAGCAGGCTGTAGATGAGATGAACGAGGCTGTGAAGCAGCATGGATGGGACGGAGAATGGTTCCTCCGCGCTTACGATTTCTTCGGCAACAAGATTGGTAGTGATGAGAACGAGGAAGGCAAAATCTTCATCGAGAGCCAGGGCTGGTGTACGATGGCTGGTATCGGTCTGGAAGAAGGACTCTGCGATAAAGCACTGGACAGCAGCAAGAAACGACTGGAATGCGAGCACGGACTGGTGCTGAACAACCCAGCTTACACCACCTATCATGTAGAAATGGGTGAGATTTCTTCTTATCCTGAAGGTTACAAGGAGAACGCCGGTATCTTCTGCCACAACAATCCTTGGGTCATCATCGGAGAGACTGTAGCCGGTCGAGGCAACGATGCCTGGAGCCATTATACCAAGATTCTGCCTAGCTATGTAGAGGAAAAATATCAGACACTTCACAAGGTAGAACCTTACGTAAACTGCCAGATGGTAGCCGGTAAGGATGCAGCCAAACCGGGCGAAGGAAAGAACTCCTGGCTCACCGGTACAGCGGCATGGATGTGGTATACAGTATCAGAATTCATCCTCGGCATCAAGCCAGATTATGAAGGTTTGCTCATCGATCCTTGTCTCCCAAGCACCGCTAAGGAGTATGAGGTAACCCGCAAGTTCCGTGGTGGCGAATACCATATCACAGTAAAGAATCCTAGCGGAAACCAGAAGGGCGTGAAGCAGATTACAGTGGATGGCACTCCTATCTCAGGCACCATCATTCCTTGCTCTGAAGGCAAGCATGAAGTAGTGGTTGAGATGTAAATCAGCCAGATCTCATCAAGTTACGATTTGAAAGTTCAATGTAACGAAATTCTTTTCATACCCATGCCCCCTGTTTTAGGGGGTATGGGTATCACAATAAACACTTGACGCCCTATTTTAGGGCGTCAAGTGTTTTATTTATCTGATAATCTGATACTTAACTTTTAACATAAGCACATATTTAACAGTATCAAGAGTAAGATTCAAAGTCTCTATCATTGACTCAGTTCCTCAATAACTCAGTTCCTCAGTTTTTTCCTAGGGGGTATATAGCCCTTATAGTTCAAAGTTGCTTTAAATTGTTACTGTCTCTTATACACATCTCCGAGCCCACGAGACCGATCAGTATCTC